>PPYF01098878.1_pt1 | contig 69801 bp, 61 predicted proteins | sample 1559871 | NCBI WGS metagenome assembly PPYF01 (sample SAMN08240021, study PRJNA423297) | Human gut metagenome, whole genome shotgun sequencing project.
CCCTTGAACTGACCGCCACGGCAGACATGCCTGATGAAGTGCGCGCAAAGCTGCACAAAATCACCGGTCTGTTTCTGCGTGACGGTGGTGATGCCGCCGGTGCGCTGGCGCACCTGCAACGTGCGACACAGCTCGACTGTCAGGCAGGCGTCAAAAAAGAGATTGAACGACTGGAGCGGGAGCTGAAACCGAAGCCGGAGCCGCAGCCGCAGCCAAAAGCGGCCACCCGTACCCCGCGTAAGACCCGGAGCGTGACACCGGCAAAACGTGGACGCCCGAAAAAGAAAGCCAGTTAACAACCGAATGCGCCCCGCGCCAGGGCGGCACGCCGGTCAGTGAGGGTGAATCATCTGACACTGCACCGGCGTCCACCGCCCGACTTTTCAGAGGTAGTCATGATGACGCTGATTATTCCGCGAAAGGAGGCTCCCGTGTCCGGTGAGGGTACGGTGGTCATCCCGCAACCGGCAGGCGACGAGCCGGTGATTAAAAACACGTTCTTTTTTCCCGATATCGACCCGAAGCGCGTCCGGGAACGTATGCGCCTTGAGCAGACTGTCGCCCCCGCCCGTCTGCGTGAGGCCATCAAGTCAGGCATGGCGGAAACAAATGCGGAGCTGTACGAGTACCGCGAACAGAAAATTGCCGCCGGTTTTACGCGTCTGGCGGACGTCCCGGCGGACGACATCGACGGTGAAAGCATCAGGGTTTTTTACTACGAGCGCGCCGTGTGTGCGATGGCGACCGCGTCGCTGTATGAGCGTTATCGCGGCGTGGATGCCAGTGCGAAAGGCGACAAGAAGGCTGACAGCATTGACAGCACCATTGATGAGCTGTGGCGGGATATGCGCTGGGCGGTGGCGCGCATCCAGGACAAGCCGCGCTGCATCGTGAGTCAAATCTGATGAAGACCTTTGCGCTACAGGGCGACACGCTCGACGCCATTTGTGTCCGGTATTACGGGCGCACTGAGGGCGTGGTTGAGACCGTGCTCGCCGCAAATCCGGGACTGGCTGAACTGGGCGCGGTGCTGCCGCACGGCACCGCCGTCGAACTGCCCGACGTTCAGACCGCGCCCGTGGCTGAAACTGTCAATCTGTGGGAGTAACGCATGACAGCAGAAGAAAAAAGCGTCCTGTCACTTTTCATGATTGGGGTGCTGATTGTTGTCGGCAAGGTGCTTGCCGGTGGTGAACCCATCACCCCGCGTCTGTTTATCGGGCGCATGTTGCTCGGTGGTTTTGTCTCGATGGTTGCCGGTGTTGTTCTGGTGCAGTTTCCTGACCTGTCATTGCCTGCGGTGTGCGGCATCGGCTCCATGCTGGGTATCGCCGGTTATCAGGTGATTGAGATTGCCATTCAGCGCCGCTTTAAGGGCAGGGGGAAACCGTAATGCCGGTTATTAACACGCATCAGAATATCGCCGCCTTTCTCGACATGCTGGCCGTGTCCGAAGGGACGGCGAACCATCCGCTGACGAAAAACCGGGGCTATGACGTGATAGTCACCGGACTGGACGGAAAGCCGGAAATTTTCACCGACTACAGTGACCACCCGTTCGCACATGGCCGACCGGCGAAGGTGTTTAACCGTCGCGGTGAAAAATCCACGGCCTCCGGTCGCTATCAGCAGCTTTACCTGTTCTGGCCGCATTACCGCAAACAGCTTGCCCTGCCGGATTTCAGTCCGTTGTCACAGGACAGACTCGCCATTCAGTTGATCCGCGAACGCGGTGCGCTGGATGACATCCGGGCGGGACGTATTGAGCGCGCCATTTCACGCTGTCGCAATATCTGGGCGTCCCTGCCGGGTGCCGGTTACGGTCAGCGTGAGCATTCACTGGAAAAACTGGTCACCGTCTGGCGTACCGCTGGCGGCGTACCGGCTTAAACGGAGTAAACACCATGAAGAAATTATCCCTTTCACAGATGCTGAACGTGTCGCTGGCGCTGATGCTGGCACTGTCCCTGATTTACCCGCAGAGCGTGGCCGTCAATTTTGTCGCCGCCTGGGCGATTCTGGCGACGGTTATCTGTGTGGTTACCGGTGGTGTCGGGGTGTATGCCACTGAGTATGTGCTGGAACGCTACGGGCGGGAGCTGCCGCCGGAATCGCTGGCCGTGAAGATTGTCACGTCGCTGTTTTTGCAGCCGGTGCCGTGGCGCAGACGGGCGGCGGCTCTGGTGGTGATGGTGGCGACGTTTATCGCGCTGGTCGCTGCCGGGTGGATTTTTACCGCGCTGATTTATCTTGTGGCGTCGGTGTTCTTCCGGCTGATACGTACGGCCTGCCGTCAGCGTTTTGAGGGGCGGGAACCATGTCAAAGCTGATGATTGTGCTGGTTGTGTTGTTATCACTGGCGGTGCCGGGGCTGTTTCTGGTGAAGCATGAAAATGCCAGCCTGCGCACCTCACTGGACAGGGCGAACAGCGTCGCCAGCGGGCAGCAGACGACCATCACCATGCTGAAAAATCAGCTTCATGTTGCACTCACCAGGGCAGACAAAAACGAGCTGGCGCAGGTGGCACTGCGTCAGGAACTGGAGAACGCCGCGAAGCGTGAAGCACTGCGCGAGAAAACCATCACGAGGTTACTTAATGAAAACGAGGATTTCCGCCGCTGGTATGGCGCTGACCTGCCTGATGCTGTGCGCCGGTTGCACCAGCGTCCGGCCTGCACTGACGCCAGTGATTGTCGCCAACGCCTGCCCGAAAGTGAGCCTTTGCCCGATGCCGGGCAGTGACCCGCAGAAGAACGGCGATTTAAGTGCCGATATCCGGCAGCTTGAGAACGCGCTGGCACGCTGTGCCAGCCAGGTAAAAATGATTAAACACTGTCAGGACGAAAACGATGCTCAAACCCGACAGCCTGCGCAGGGCGCTGACTGATGCCGTCACGGTGCTGAAAACTAACCCCGATATGCTGCGGATATTCGTGGATAACGGGAGTATTGCCTCCACACTGGCGACGTCGCTGTCGTTCGAAAAGCGTTACACGCTCAATGTCATTGTGACCGACTTTACCGGTGATTTTGACCTGCTCATCGTGCCGGTGCTGGCGTGGCTGCGGGAAAATCAGCCCGACATCATGACCACCGACGAAGGCCAGAAAAAGGGCTTCACGTTTTATGCAGACATCAACAATGACAGCAGCTTTGATATCAGCATCAGCCTGATGCTGACCGAGCGCACGCTGGTCAGTGAGGTGGACGGCGCGCTGCATGTGAAGAATATCCCGGAACCTCCGCCGCCGGAGCCGGTCACCCGCCCGATGGAGCTTTATATCAATGGCGAACTGGTGAGTAAGTGGGATGAATGAGTTTAAGCGTTTTGAAGACAGGCTGACCGGACTGATTGAGTCGCTGTCACCGTCAGGGCGTCGGCGACTGAGCGCCGAACTGGCGAAACGTCTGCGTCAGAGTCAGCAGCGTCGGGTGATGGCACAGAAAGCCCCGGACGGCACACCCTACGCACCACGCCAGCAGCAGAGCGCCAGAAAAAAGACCGGTCGCGTTAAGCGAAAAATGTTTGCGAAACTTATCACCAGTCGTTTTTTGCATATCCGCGCCAGCCCTGAACAGGCATCAATGGAGTTTTACGGCGGGAAGTCACCGAAAATAGCCAGTGTGCATCAGTTCGGTCTGTCGGAAGAAACCCGGAAAGACGGTAAGAAAATTGAATATCCGGCGCGTCCTCTGCTCGGCTTTACCGGTGAGGATGTGCAGATGATTGAAGAGATTATCCTGGCTCACCTGAATCGTTAGCTTTAATCATCTGAGAATATAAGATAGAAATCAATTGATTAGCATAATTTATTTTGAATTTTCATGTTAATAAATAAAAGGCCAGTTATTGGCCTTTTATCATTACTTTCCATTTTTTAATGAATTGATTAACGATGCTATTTGCTCAATGCCATCAAATGTAGATGGTATCTTATCATCGGATAGCATGATGTTTGAAAATACTACGTCTTCGAATTTTGAAAGCGCTTCCGGATTGTTTTTCCTTATCTCTGAGGAATAGTCGCTATAACTCTGAATGAACTGACAAAGGCTCTTTCTGAGTTCTATTTGCATAATCTGAGTTCGTAACGATATATGATTTAGCAGTACAACTCTAAAGTAATACATGAAAATCAATGTAACTGATGCAAAAGGTAGTGCTGACATAAAATATGTGGCAGCATTTGTCGTTTCGAGAGCTGGTAATTTATGCATTCCATAGTATATCAGCGGGGAGGGAATGATTATAGCCAAGATGATAAGAATTATTCTTGATAGCATGATTTCACTTTCTTTCTTTTTGCCAAGTGAATTAAAGCCTTCAAACAATCCAACAAAATTAAATGCGACCTCATACCCTTTTAATGACTCTTTGATTGACTCTATTTTGGCATGTTGCTCCTTTAAGAAGGAGTCGCACTTTTCGAAAAATTGACGCCCTTCGTTTAAACTATCAATGTATTTTTTATATGTGTCAACATTGCTGGAGCTTAAAACTTCTTTAACCATTGCTAATGGCAGTTCTCTAAGAGAAAAGTCTATCTGTGCTCTGCTCCGCTCATCGAATTCATTATAGTTATACAGAGCAAAATCCTTGATGGTTCTTAGTGGTGAAAAGTGAGACTCTATTTCCGGAGAGAGAATGCTTGGTTCAATGATAAATCTAAAAAAGCAAGTGAATATAAGGTTGATGCTGTTGTTATCTTCTCCCTTTTCTCTTAAGAAACTTTTAAAGGTGTCGCCAATCATAGCAATGTTGTACTGGGATTTTTTGTCCCAATCTTCAGGGTTTTCGGAAATGAAGTTTATTGCTTGAGCAATTATTTTGTTTCTGCTTGATTCAAAGTTTGTGCCGGGAGTCAGCGTGTTCAAAAAGACCAGATAATCTTTGAACAATTCTTTCATTGTTTCTGACGAGAAAAAGTAAGTACTCATAATGGATTTTGTTGTCCCTTGTTGTTCTGTGCACCAGAAATCGTGGTGTGATTTACTTCGAGATTGTACAGAATCATTATTATCGAATGAATGCACAATACAATGAAATTCTTCGCTTTATACGCAATATGATTCGCACTGGCATTATCGTCGAAACCGACCTTAATGCCGGTCGCTGCCGTGTGCAGACCGGCGGCATGTGCACCGACTGGCTTCAGTGGCTGACCCATCGCGCCGGTCGTTCGCGCACATGGTGGGCACCTTCCGTGGGGGAACAGGTGCTGATTCTGGCCGTGGGCGGTGAACTCGACACGGCGTTCGTTCTGCCGGGGATTTATTCCGGCGATAACCCCGCGCCGTCGGCGTCGGCGGATGCCCTGCATATCCGTTTCCCTGACGGGGCGGTGATTGAGTATGAACCTGAAACCAGTGCACTCACGGTAAGCGGAATTAAAACGGCCAGCGTGACGGCTTCTGATTCTGTTACTGCCACGGTGCCGGTGGTCATGGTGAAAGCATCAACCCGCGTCACCCTGGACACACCGGAGGTGGTCTGCACCAACAAGCTGATTACCGGCACGCTGGAAGTGCAGAAGGGCGGGACGATGCGCGGCAACATTGAACACACCGGCGGTGAACTTTCATCAAACGGGAAGGTACTGCATACCCATAAACACCCCGGCGACAGCGGCGGCACAACCGGGAGTCCTCTATGACAGCGCGTTATCTCGGAATGAATCGCAGTGATGGCCTGACGGTCACTGACCTTGAGCATATCAGCCAGAGTATCGGCGATATCCTGCGCACACCGGTCGGCTCACGGGTGATGCGTCGTGATTACGGCTCGTTGCTGGCATCAATGATTGACCAGCCGCAGACCCCGGCGCTTGAGTTGCAGATTAAGGTCGCCTGTTACATGGCAGTGCTGAAATGGGAACCCCGCGTCACCCTGTCATCCGTCACCACGGCGCGCAGTTTTGACGGGCGAATGACGGTCACGTTAACCGGTCAGCACAACGACACCGGCCAGCCACTTTCGTTAACCATCCCTGTGAGTTGAAACCATGCCGATTATCGACCTGAACCAGCTACCCGCACCGGATGTGGTCGAGGAGCTGGACTTTGAAACCATTCTTGCCGAACGCAAGGCGACACTGATTTCCCTTTACCCGGAAGACCAGCAGGAGGCGGTCGCCCGTACCCTGACGCTTGAATCTGAGCCTCTCGTCAAACTGCTGGAGGAAAATGCTTATCGTGAGCTTATCTGGCGTCAGCGTGTGAATGAGGCCGCACGGGCGGTGATGCTGGCCTGTGCTGCCGGTAATGACCTTGATGTGATTGGTGCCAATTACAACACCGCGCGCCTGATTATCACCCCGGCAGATGATTCGACCCTCCCGCCGACACCGGCCGAGATGGAATCTGACACCGATTATCGTCTGCGTATTCAGCAGGCGTTTGAAGGTTTAAGCGTCGCCGGGTCGGTGGGGGCCTATCAGTATCATGGTCGAAGTGCCGACGGGCGTGTCGCAGATATCTCTGTCACCAGTCCTTCTCCGGCCTGCGTCACCATCTCTGTGCTGTCACGTGAAAATAACGGTGTCGCATCCGAAGACCTGCTGGCGGTGGTGCGTAACGCCCTTAATGGCGAGGACGTCAGGCCGGTAGCCGACCGCGTGACCGTGCAGTCTGCCGCCATCGTTGAATACCAGATAAACGCCACGCTTTACCTTTACCCTGGTCCCGAAAGCGAACCCATCCGCGCTGCCGCCGTGAAAAAACTGGAAGCGTACATCACGGCACAGCACCGGCTGGGGCGCGACATCCGTCTGTCTGCCATTTATGCCGCTTTGCATGTGGAAGGCGTGCAGCGTGTCGAACTGGCTGCACCACTGGCCGACATTGTGCTCAACAGTACGCAGGCGTCTTTCTGTACCGAATACCGCGTCGTGACCGGAGGCTCGGATGAGTGATTCGCGCCTGCTGCCGACCGGCTCATCACCGCTTGAAGTCGCCGCCGCAAAAGCCTGTGCGGAAATTGAAAAAACGCCGGTCAGTATTCGTGATCTGTGGAACCCGGATACCTGTCCGGCAAATCTGCTGCCGTGGCTGGCGTGGGCGTTTTCGGTCGACAGGTGGGATGAAAAGTGGCCGGAAGCGACCAAACGCGCCGTTATTCGCGATGCCTATTTCATCCACTGTCATAAAGGCACTATAGGTGCAATCCGGCGTGTGGTGGAGCCGCTGGGCTATCTCATCAACGTGACGGAGTGGTGGGAAACCAGTGACCCGCCAGGCACCTTCCGGCTTGATATTGGCGTACTGGAAAGCGGCATCACAGAGGCAATGTATCAGGAAATGGAACGGCTTATTGCTGATGCCAAACCTGCAAGCCGTCATCTTATTGGCCTGAACATTACCCGGGATATTCCCGGCTACCTGTTCGCCGGTGGTGTGGCTTACGACGGCGATGTAATTACGGTTTACCCCGGATAAGTGAGGAATAATGAGCACAAAATTCAAAACCGTTATCACCACTGCCGGTGCAGCAAAGCTGGCAGCGGCAACCGCACCGGGAGGGCGGAAGGTCAACATTACCACGATGGCCGTCGGGGATGGCGGTGGTAAATTGCCTGTCCCGGATGCCGGACAGACCGGGCTTATCCATGAAGTCTGGCGACATGCGCTGAACAAAATCAGCCAGGACAAACGAAACAGTAATTATATTATCGCAGAGCTGGTTATTCCGCCGGAGGTGGGCGGTTTCTGGATGCGTGAACTTGGCCTGTACGATGATGCGGGAACGCTAATTGCCGTGGCGAACATGGCCGAAAGTTATAAGCCAGCCCTTGCCGAAGGCTCAGGGCGTTCGCAGACCTGCCGCATGGTCATCATCGTCAGCAGTGTGGCCTCAGTGGAGCTGACCATTGACACCACAACGGTGATGGCAACGCAGGATTACGTTGATGACAAAATTGCAGAACATGAACAGTCACGACGTCACCCTGACGCCTCGCTGACCGCAAAAGGTTTTACTCAGTTAAGCAGTGCGACCAACAGCACGTCTGAAACACTGGCTGCAACTCCGAAAGCGGTTAAGGCCGCATATGACCTTGCTAACGGGAAATATACCGCACAGGACGCTACCACCGCGCGAAAAGGCCTTGTTCAGCTCAGTAGTGCGACTAACAGCACGTCTGAAACGCTCGCCGCAACGCCGAAAGCGGTAAAGGCAGCATATGACCTTGCTAACGGGAAATACACTGCACAGGATGCCACAACAGCGCGAAAAGGCCTTGTTCAGCTCAGTAGCGCCACCAACAGCGATTCTGAAACGCTTGCGGCAACGCCAAAGGCGGTTAAGACAGCATATGACCTTGCTAACGGGAAATACACTGCACAGGATGCCACCACGGCGCGAAAAGGTCTTGTCCAGCTCAGTAGCGCCACCAACAGTGATTCTGAAACGCAGGCTGCAACGCCAAAGGCGGTGAAGTCTGCCTATGACAATGCTGAAAAACGTCTTCAGAAAGATCAGAACGGTGCGGATATTCCGGGAAAGGATACCTTCACGAAAAATATCGGTGCCTGTCGTGCTTATAGCGGCGCTTTGAGCACTGAAGCCGGAAACTGGACAACCGCTCAGTTTATTGAATGGCTGGATTCCCGTGGTGCATTTAATCATCCGTACTGGATGTGCAAAGGCTCCTGGTCATATGCAAATAACAAAATCATTACGGATACTGGCTGTGGCAATATTCATCTTGCTGGCGCTGTTATTGAGGTAATGGGCATAAAGTCTGCAATGACTATTCGTATTACCACACCAACAACATCAAGCGGTGGGGGCGCTACAAGCGCGCAATTTACTTATATTAACCACGGGGACAACTATGCTCCTGGCTGGCGGCGTGACTGGAACCGTTACGGCGATTCTATGTCTGGAACTATTAATCAGGATAGTGGAAGCCAGAATGCCTATATGTCTACGGCCTTATGTTCCGGCACCAGAGGCGGCAAAAAATATCTCAGAAAGTTTCGTGGTGGAGAAGGAGACACTATCTGGCATGAAACAGTACAGGGCGGGGTAATTCGCTGGGCGACAGGTAATACTGATGCTCAGGAAGAATTATCACTCAGCTCTGCTTATGGTCTTCGTTCAAGAGGTGAAATTACATCGCTCAGTGCTAATGGTCTGCGCATTGCTTATGGCAATTATGGATTCTTTATCAGGAATGATGGCGGCAGCACATATTTAATGCTGACGGCCTCTGGCGATAAATTTGGAACATGGAACGGTTTAAGACCGCTGACTATCAATAACGCCAATGGCGGAGTGTCAATGGGGCATGGCCTGAGTGTTACTGGACGTGTTAACCCATCAGATTACGGAAATTTTGATTCCCGCTATGTGAAAGATGTTCGCCTGGGTACGCGTGTTGTTCAGACCATGCAAAAAGGCGTGATGTATGAGAAATCAGGCCATGTAATTACAGGGCTTGGCATTGTCGGCGAAGTTGATGGCGATGATCCGGCAGTATTCAGACCAATACAAAAATACATTAATGGCACATGGTATAACGTCGCACAGGTGTAATTTATGCAGCATTTAAAAAATATTACTGCGGGTAATCCCAAAACTGTTGCCCAATATCAACTGACAAAAAATTTTGATGTTATCTGGTTATGGTCTGAAGACGGAAAAAACTGGTATGAGGAAGTAAGTAATTTTCAGGAAGACACGATAAAGATTGTTTACGACGAGAATAATATAATTGTCGGCATCACCAGAGATGCTTCAACGCTTAACCCTGAAGGTTTTAGCGTTGTCGAGGTTCCTGATATTACCGCCAACCGACGTGCTGATGACTCAGGTAAATGGATGTTTAAGGATGGTGCCGTGATTAAGCGGATTTATACGGCAGACGAACAGCAGCAACTGGCAGAATCACAAAAGGCAACTTTACTTTCCGAAGCTGAATCCGTGATTTTGCCGCTGGAGCGCGCTGTCAGGCTGAATATGGCAACAGATGAGGAGCGCAGCCGACTGGAAGCATGGGAACGCTACAGCGTTCTGGTCAGTCGTGTGGATCCTGCAAATCCTGAATGGCCGGAAATGCCGCAATAAGTTGTATGAGCTGACATACCTATAGCACAGAGTAAAGTCTAATCTGACAGTCCGCTCTGTGCCAAGAGCAGACGCTGGTAATTCGTGCCTAATATACTTCACTTAACTTATATCCCAGCTTTGATACAGATCATACAAATTAAATGCCCCAGTAATTGGCAGGCTGAGTAACTTAAAACTCCTTAGAATATAGGATGATTTGTATCGGCACTCATTCCACCATGCATTCCGATTAATCCCGCATAGCCAGTTGAACTTTGCTACTCTGTGAGAGGTAGTACCTTCTATCCAGTGCGGATTTAATTAATGGAATAAATGATTATGAGTGAAAATGATACAACCCCAAAGAAGTCTACAAGCCAGGTTAACAAAGCGGTATTCTTTACATCTGCTTTGCTAATTTTCCTTCTTGTCGCCTTTGCCGCCGTATTCCCGGATGTCGCCGACAAAAATTTTAAACTACTTCAGCAACAAATCTTCACGAATGCCAGCTGGTTCTACATACTTGCTGTGGCCCTGATTTTACTGAGCGTCACGTTCCTTGGACTCTCACGTTACGGTGATATAAAGCTGGGCCCAGACCATGCGCAGCCTGATTTCAGCTACCACTCCTGGTTCGCGATGCTTTTTTCGGCAGGGATGGGGATCGGCCTGATGTTCTTTGGCGTTGCCGAACCTGTGATGCATTATCTTTCGCCACCTGTCGGCACTCCAGAGACCGTTGCGGCAGCGAAGGAAGCCATGCGCCTGACGTTCTTCCACTGGGGTCTGCACGCATGGGCAATTTATGCCATCGTGGCGCTGATTCTGGCCTTTTTCAGTTACCGTCACGGTCTGCCTTTAACGCTGCGTTCTGCGCTCTATCCCATTATCGGCGATCGCATTTACGGGCCTATAGGCCACGCGGTTGATATCTTCGCCGTGATAGGCACTGTCTTTGGCGTTGCAACATCGCTGGGTTACGGTGTATTGCAGGTGAATGCCGGTTTGAACCATCTTTTCGGCGTGCCCATCAATGAAACGGTACAGGTCATTTTGATCGTGGTCATCACGGGGTTAGCGACGATTTCGGTGGTGTCCGGCCTGGACAAGGGAATACGCATCCTGTCTGAGCTTAATCTGGGCCTGGCGGTGTTGCTCCTGGCGCTGGTCTTGTGCCTGGGTCCCACTGTGCTTCTGCTGAAGTCATTTGTGGAAAATACGGGTGGTTATCTGTCGGAACTGGTGAGTAAAACGTTCAACCTTTACGCGTATGAACCCAAGTCGAGCAACTGGCTGGGGGGCTGGACATTATTATACTGGGGATGGTGGCTTTCATGGTCGCCGTTTGTAGGTATGTTCATTGCACGCGTTTCCCGCGGCAGGACAATTCGTGAGTTCGTGACTGGCGTGTTGTTTGTTCCCGCCGGCTTTACGCTCATGTGGATGACGGTGTTTGGAAACAGCGCCATCTATCTCATCATGAACCAGGGCGCCACTGACCTCGCCAATACCGTTCAGCAGGATGTTGCGCTTGCCCTGTTTAATTTCCTGGAGCATTTCCCGTTCTCTTCCGTGCTGTCATTCATTGCAATGGCGATGGTCATCGTCTTCTTTGTAACGTCTGCTGATTCGGGGGCAATGGTTGTGGATACTCTGGCATCAGGTGGGGTGGCAAACACGCCCGTCTGGCAGCGAATTTTCTGGGCATTGCTCATGGGCGTTGTTGCTATTGCCCTGCTGATCGCAGGGGGGCTGAGTGCGTTGCAAACCGTAACGATAGCGAGTGCATTGCCCTTCTCAGTTATCTTATTAATATCCATATACGGACTGTTAAAAGCCCTGCGTCGGGATTTGACCAAGCGTGAAAGCCTTAGCATGGCGACTATTGCTCCTACGGCTGCACGTAACCCAATTCCCTGGCAGAGAAGGTTACGCAATATCGCGTATTTGCCGAAGCGCTCTCTTGTGAAACGTTTTATGGACGACATTATCCAACCCGCCATGACGCTGGTTCAGGAGGAACTTAACAAGCAGGGAACGATAAGCCACATCAGTGACGCCGCCGAGGATCGTATTCGCCTTGAAGTCGATTTGGGCAACGAGCTGAATTATATATATGAAGTGAGGCTTCGCGGGTATAACTCACCGACCTTCGCGCTCGCTGCGCTGGATAATGATGAGCAGCAGAGTGAACAACATCGATATTATCGCGCTGAAGTCTATCTCAAAGAGGGCGGCCAAAATTATGATGTAATGGGCTGGAATCAGGAACAGCTGATTAATGACATACTGGACCAGTACGAAAAACACCTGCACTTCCTGCATCTGGTTCGTTAACAGCAACATGCCGCCACAGAGGCGGCATTTATTTATCCCGGCTGCAATATGAGGGAATGCAGAATGATTTCACGCTGGAAATGGATGCTGAAGCAGACATTTAAAAAACTATGGTTCAGGGCAACGTTATTCGCAATTGTCGCAATAATAACGGCCCTTTTATCAATTCTTTTTAAATCAATGATACCTGAGTCGGTTTCCGTGAAGGTTGGTGCGGAAGCAGTCGATAACATTCTGAACATACTGGCATCGAGTATGCTGGCAGTGACCACATTTTCGCTGAGCATCATGGTCACAGCCTACGGTTCAGCCACTACTAATGTGACTCCCAGAGCTACTCGTTTAGTTGTTGAAGACGTCACCACACAAAATGTACTGGCCACCTTCATCGGTTCTTTTCTCTTCAGTCTGGTAGGGATTATTGCCCTCAATATGGGAGCTTATGGAGAAAGGGGGAGAGTCATTTTATTCATTGTAACACTGGTTGTCATTGCCTTAATCCTCATCACATTGCTTCGCTGGATACAGCATTTGACCTCTCTGGGGAGGGTTGGTGAGACAACGGCAAAAGTAGAACAGGCGGCCATCGAAACATTTATTGCGAGAGCAAGAAATCCCTGTCTCGGCGGATATCCATGGCTTGAGAACAATGAACAGCCGAAAGGAACGGTTGCAGTTTATCCGAAAAAGATTGGCTATGTTGAATATGTTGATATGGTGAAACTCAGCAAGCTGCTGACCAATGATCCCCGTCATGTATACCTCGTGGCGCAGCCGGGCAGTTTCATACATCCGTCCACGCCAGTTTTGTACCTGAGTCAGGGCCAGGAGTCATCAATCAGCACCGATTTACTTGAGACGATTATTGTCTCGGATGTACGTTCATTTGCTCAGGACCCCCGATTTTGTCTTAGCGTCATGGCCGAAATAGCCTGCCGAGCCCTTTCCCCCGCAGTGAACGATCCTGGAACCGCCATTGATGTCATTGGCAGAGGTGTACGTATACTTTCCGCTTACGCGCAGAATAAATCTGATGAAATAGAAGTGAAATATCCTTCTGTACATGTTGCACCACTTCAGAATAACGATCTACTTGAAGACTTTTTCTCACCTGTTGCGCGCGATGGTGCCAGTATGAGGGAAATTCAGATAAGGGTCCTTAAAGGACTGTCGATGCTGAGTAAGGGTTGGCCTGGAATTTTTGCTGAAGCCGCACAAACCCTAGCATTTGAAACATTAGAGCATGCTACTCGTGCTGACCATATAGATTCTGACAGATATCTAATAAAATCAATTTATTATAATTTATTTAGTGGCGAAGATTCTAATAAAAAACCATAGTTGCGGAGCAAGCGATACGGTTGTTGGCAAGTCAAGGGCAAAGCATTCGCGTGAGAGTGGGCGTCTGCTTTGTGCCAACAGCGGACATTATAGATGGTATATGTAGAAAGTGAACATGCGTAGATTGTATGATTTAGCCGTCACTTAATTATTGGATAACTCACACAAGTATGACCGTTGCTTATCGCATACATTTGGTTTCCCTTAAGATTTACAAATGGAAATGTCGTATACTCATAATTTATAGAGGTCATATTAAATGTAAGGAATTTATCTTCAAGTTCTAATTTTGTAGAGTGGGCAGGGTATGTTCCTTCATTTTTCATTGTGATAATAAAACCGATAGGAAAAAAATGTAAAGCACAAATAAATGCCACATGTCCTTCGTTCATAAATGCTACACTTTGAGCGGATATGTGCATTCTGTGTGGGTAAAACCAGTAGTAAATATCATGAGTTTCCTCAAAACTTGAATTTTTACCCAAAACATAATCCTTTAAAGGTGTATAGAAGGGGCTATCTACGGGTTCTTTTTTACAATCTTCAACTGAAGTTGCTGATAGCACGTGCCCAATCATAGCCTTAGTGAAAGATATGCTATCAAAAGGTATTCTAATGAATGGATATACATTCATACCATTCATATATCGACTTAACTGTTCTTTAAAGGACTTTGTTACATTTTCAATTGCAACATCGAGCCCACCTAATACCTTATTGTTACAGTGGCTGCAAATGGTTCTGAAATAAGAGCCATTTTTAGCATTTAATGGTTTAACTGGTTCCTGAATACCAAAAAATTCGCTAACTGTTTTCTGCAAAAACAGGGCCTAAGGTTATGGCGCACTTTGGAGGAACATGATCTTTTGTGAGCAAGCCATATTTCCCACAAATATTGCAATAACCTTCAGTAATGCCATTGTGCTTCCATCGTTCACTAATTTTCGTCATTTTTATTCCCTCAGTAGCATAAGCTATCTATACGTTTTTTAATCCTATCAAAGATACAACTTAACGTCAGGAAAATGATAGTGTTTATCTAAGTAATACAATTAACTTCAACGCGTGACAGTCTGCTTTTCGCTCAAAGCAGACTGTCAGATTTGATAGCGTTTTGGCTATGTAAATTGTCAGTCGGAAAATGAGTGAGTACAAACTAGGACAGGCGGGCGAATTGCCCGCCTTTTCTGTATCTGTTGTTTCATCCACTGACCAGACAGATCAAATAGCGTCTCATGCTCTGTACAACAGAAAATAGTTGCACCCATTAACCACGGAGTTAAACGGATGAGTGACTATCATCACGGCGTGCAGGTGCTGGAGATTAACGACGGCACCCGCGTCATTTCAACCGTATCCACCGCCATTGTCGGCATGGTCTGCACGGCCAGCGATGCGGATGCGGAAACCTTCCCCCTCAATAAACCGGTGCTGATTACCAATGTGCAGAGCGCAATTGCAAAGGCCGGTAAAAAAGGCACGCTGGCGGCATCGTTGCAGGCCATCGCTGACCAGTCAAAACCGGTCACCGTTGTTGTGCGCGTGGAAGACGGCACCGGCGACGACGAAGAAACGAAACTCGCGCAGACCGTTTCCAATATCATCGGCACCACCGACGAAAACGGTCAGTACACCGGACTGAAAGCCCTGCTGGCGGCGGAGTCGGTAACCGGTGTTAAACCGCGTATTCTCGGCGTACCGGGACTGGATACCAAAGAGGTGGCTGTTGCACTGGCATCAGTCTGTCAGAAGTTGCGCGCTTTCGGGTATATCAGCGCATGGGGCTGTAAAACCATTTCCGAGGTGAAAGCTTACCGCCAGAATTTCAGCCAGCGTGAGCTGATGGTCATCTGGCCGGATTTCCTCGCATGGGATACGGTCACCAGTACCACCGCCACCGCGTATGCTACCGCCCGTGCGCTGGGTCTGCGTGCCAAAATCGACCAGGAGCAGGGCTGGCATAAAACGCTGTCCAACGTCGGGGTGAACGGTGTTACCGGCATCAGCGCATCTGTATTCTGGGATTTGCAGGAGTCCGGCACCGATGCTGACCTGCTTAACGAGTCAGGCGTCACAACACTGATTCGCCGTGACGGTTTCCGCTTCTGGGGTAACCGTACCTGCTCTGATGACCCGCTGTTCCTCTTTGAAAACTACACCCGCACCGCACAGGTACTGGCCGACACGATGGCTGAGGCGCACATGTGGGCGGTGGACAAGCCCATCACCGCAACGCTGATTCGTGACATCGTTGACGGCATCAATGCCAAATTCCGTGAGCTGAAAACAAACGGCTATATCGTGGATGCGACCTGCTGGTTTAGCGAAGAATCCAACGATGCGGAAACCCTCAAGGCCGGAAAACTGTATATCGACTACGACTATACCCCGGTGCCTCCTCTTGAAAACCTGACCCTGCGCCAGCGTATCACCGATAAATACCTGGCAAATCTGGTCACCTCGGTTAACAGCAATTAAGGAGCCTGACCGATGGCAATGCCGCGCAAACTCAAGTTAATGAACGTCTTTCTGAACGGCTACAGCTATCAGGGCGTTGCAAAGTCCGTCACGCTGCCAAAACTGACCCGTAAGCTCGAAAACTATCGAGGTGCGGGGATGAACGGCAGCGCACCGGTAGACCTCGGCCTTGATGACGATGCGCTGTCAATGGAGTGGTCGCTCGGGGGCTTCCCGGATTCGGTTATCTGGGAGCTTTACGCCGCAACCGGTGTGGATGCCGTGCCGATTCGTTTTGCAGGCTCTTACCAGCGCGACGATACCGGCGAAACGGTGGCCGTCGAGGTGGTCATGCGTGGACGTCAGAAAGAAATCGACACCGGCGAGGGTAAACAGGGAGAAGACACCGAGTCGAAAATCTCCGTGGTCTGCACCTATTTCCGGCTGACGATGGACGGTAAGGAGCTGGTCGAAATCGACACCATCAACATGATTGAGAAGGTGAACGGCGTCGACCGGCTGGAGCAACACCGCCGCAATATCGGCCTGTGATTTTCATCCGGTCAGCCAGGCTGACCGGTTAACCCCCGATTCAGAAGTGAGAAAACCATGAACAAAGAAAATGTGATTACCCTGGACAATCCGGTCAAGCGTGGTGAGCAGGTCATCGAACAGGTCACGCTGATGAAACCCAGTGCCGGGACGCTGCGCGGTGTCAGTCTGGCTGCGGTCGCGAACTCTGAAGTCGATGCACTGATTAAGGTGCTGCCGCGCATGACGGCACCGATGCTGACCGAGCAGGAAGTCGCCGCGCTGGAACTGCCTGACCTTGTGGCGCTGGCCGGTAAGGTGGTCGGTTTTTTGTCGCCGAACTCGGTGCAGTGACGTTTCCGAAAAATCTCTCGGTCGATGACCTGATGGCGGATGTGGCAGTGATATTTCACTGGCCGCCATCAGAACTGTATCCCATGAGCCTGACCGCACTCATCACATGGCGCGAAAAGGCGCTCCGGCGAAGCGGAAACACGAATGAGTAACAATGTAAAATTACAGGTATTGCTCAGGGCTGTTGACCAGGCATCCCGCCCGTTTAAATCCATCCGCACAGCGAGCAAATCGCTGTCGGGGGATATCCGGGAAACACAAAAATCACTGCGCGAGCTGAACGGTCAGGCATCCCGTATTGAGGGATTCCGCAAGACCAGTGCACAGCTCGCCGTGACTGGTCATGCACTTGAAAAGGCACGGCAGGAGGCCGAAGCCCTTGCCACACAGTTTAAAAACACCGAACGTCCGACCCGTGCTCAGGCGAAAGTGCTGGAATCCGCAAAGCGTGCGGCGGAGGACTTACAGGCGAAATATAACCGCCTGACAGATTCCGTTAAACGCCAGCAGCGGGAACTGGCCGCTGTGGGAATTAATACCCGCAATCTTGCACATGATGAGCAGGGACTGAAAAACCGTATCAGTGAAACCACCGCACAGCTTAACCGTCAGCGCGACGCGCTGGCGCGTGTCAGTGCACAACAGGCAAAACTTAACGCAGTAAAACAGCGTTATCAGGCCGGAAAGGAACTGGCCGGAAATATGGCCTCGGTGGGCGCTGCCGGTGTGGGGATTGCGGCGGCGGGAACGATGGCCGGAGTTAAGCTGCTGATGCCCGGTTATGAGTTTGCGCAGAAAAACTCAGAATTGCAGGCCGTGCTCGGAGTGGTAAAAGACTCCGCCGAAATGGCTGCACTACGCAAGCAGGCGCGTCAGCTCGGCGACAATACCGCAGCCTCGGCAGATGATGCAGCTGGTGCGCAGATTATTATTGCGAAAGCCGGTGGGGATGTTGATGCCATTCAGGCGGCAACGCCGGTCACGCTGAATATGGCGCTGGCGAACCGTCGCACGATGGAAGAAAACGCCGCCCTGCTGATGGGGATGAAATCCGCCTTTCAGCTTTCAAACGATAAGGTCGCTCATATCGGGGATGTTCTCTCCATGACGATGAACAAAACCGCCGCCGATTTTGACGGCATGAGCGATGCGCTGACCTATGCCGCACCTGTGGCAAAAAATGCCGGTGTCAGCATTGAAGAAACCGCCGCAATGGTCGGGGCGCTGCATGATGCAAAAATCACAGGCTCAATGGCGGGAACGGGAAGCCGTGCCGTGTTAAGCCGCCTGCAGGCACCGACGGGAAAAGCATGGGATGCACTCAAAGAGCTTGGTGTGAAAACCTCAGACAGTAAGGGAAACACCCGACCAGTATTTACCATTCTGAAAGAAATGCAGGCCAGTTTTGAGAAAAACCGGCTCGGTACTGCCCAGCAGGCTGAATACATGAAAACCATTTTCGGGGAGGAGGCCAGTTCAGCCGCCGCCGTGCTGATGACTGCCGCCTCAACCGGAAAGCTGGACAAACTGACCGCTGCGTTTAAAGCCTCAGACGGAAAGACCGCAGAGCTGGTAAATATCATGCAGGACAACCTCGGCGGTGACTTTAAGGAGTTTCAGTCCGCTTATGAGGCGGTGGGGACTGACCTGTTTGACCAGCAGGAAGGCGCACTGCGTAAGCTCACGCAGACGGCCACAAAGTATGTGTTAAAACTCGACGGCTGGATCCAGAAAAACAAATCACTGGCGTCAACCATCGGCATCATTGTCGGTGGTGCACTGGCAATGATTGGTGTCATCGGTGCCATTGGCCTCGTAGCCTGGCCGGTTATCACCGGCATCAATGCCATCATCGCGGCAGCAGGCGCAATGGGGGCAATCTTCACGACGGTTGGCAGTGCTGTTATGACCGCCATTGGAGCGATTAGCTGGCCGGTTGTGGCCGTGGTGGCCGCCATTGTCGCCGGGGCGTTGCTTATCCGTAAATACTGGGAGCCTGTCAGCGCATTCTTTGGCGGTGTGGTGGAAGGGCTGAAAGCGGCATTTGCGCCGGTGGGGGAACTGTTCACGCCACTTAAGCCGGTGTTTGACTGGCTGGGCGAAAAGTTACAGGCCGCGTGGCAGTGGTTTAAAAACCTGATTGCCCCGGTTAAAGCCACACAGGACACCCTGAACCGTTGCCGTGACACGGGCGTCATGTTCGGGCAGGCACTGGCTGACGCGTTGATGCTGCCGCTTAATGCGTTCAACAAACTGCGCAGTGGTATTGACTGGGTACTGGAAAAACTCGGTGTTATTAACAAAGAGTCAGACACACTTGACCAGACCGCCGCAAGGACTAATGCCGCCACGTATGGCACCGGTGGTTATATTCCGGCGACCAGCTCTTATGCAGGCTATCAGGCTTATCAGCCGGTTACGGCACCGGCTGGCCGCTCTTATGTGGACCAGAGTAAAAACGAATATCACATCAGCCTGACGGGTGGTACTGCGCCGGGGACACAGCCTGACCGCCAGTTACAGGATGCGCTCGAAAAATACGAGCGGGATAAACGTGCGCGCGCCCGTGCCAGCATGATGCATGACGGTTAAGGAGGTGACGAAAAATGATGCTCGCGTTAGGTATGTTTGTTTTTATGCGCCAGACGCTGCCACACCAGACCATGCAGCGCGAATCAGATTATCGCTGGCCGTCAAATCCCCGTATCGGTAAACGGGATGCCTTTCAGTTTCTCGGTGTGGGTGAGGAAAACATGACGCTTGCCGGCGTGCTTTATCCCGAACTGACCGGCGGGAAGCTGACGATGACCACGCTCAGGCTGATGGCAGAGGAAGGCCGGGCGTGGCCGTTGCTGGATGGCACCGGCATGATTTACGGCATGTATGTCATCAGCAGGGTGAGTGAAACAGGGAGTATTTTCTTTGCAGACGGCACACCCCGGAAAATTGATTTTACGTTGTCGCTCACCCGCGTGGATGAATCACTGGCCGCGCTTTATGGCGATATCGGTAAACAGGCGGAATCGCTCATCGGTAAGGCTGGCAGTATGGCGACTAAATTCACGGGTATGACGGGGGCGGGATAATGCTGGACGCGCTGACATTTGATGCAGGTAGTACGCTGACGCCGGATTACATGCTGATGCTCGACAGCAGGGATATTACCGGCAATATCAGCGACCGTCTGATGAGCATGACCCTGACGGATAACCGGGGCTTTGAGGCTGACCAGCTTGATATTGAACTGAACGATGCCGACGGGCAGGTCGGGCTGCCGGTTCGTGGCGCTGTCCTGACGGTGTATATCGGCTGGAAAGGTTTTGCCCTGGTATGCAAAGGGAAATTCACCGTTGATGAGGTTGAACACCGGGGCGCGCCGGATGTGGTCACCATCCGCGCCCGGAGTGCAGATTTCCGCGGGACGCTCAATTCCCGCCGTGAAGGCTCCTGGCATGACACCACGCTCGGTGCGATTGTTGAGGCGATAGCCTCCCGTAACAGGCTGGAAGCCAGTGTCGCTCCGTCACTGGCCGGAATTAAAATCCCGCACATCGACCAGTCGCAGGAGTCTGATGCGAAATTCCTGACCCGTCTTGCAGAACGCAACGGCGGTGAGGTCTCGGTAAAAATGGGAAAACTGTTGTTTCTCAAAGCGGGGCAGGGGGTGACGGCCAGTGGTAAAAAAATCCCGCAGGTCACCATAACCCGCAGCGACGGCGACCGCCATCATTTTGCGATTGCTGACCGTGGAGCCTATACCGGCGTAACAGCAAAGTGGTTACACACCAAAGACCCGAAGCCACAAAAGCAGAAGGTAAAACTGAAACGCAAAAAGAAAGAGAAACACCTGCGCGCACTGGAGCACCCGAAAGCGAAACCGGTCACGCAGAAGAAAACGCCAAAAGTACCGGAAGCGCGCGAAGGTGAATACATGGCAGGTGAGGCTGACAACGTTTTTGCCCTGACCACGGTATATGCCACGAAAGCGCAGGCCATGCGCGCCGCTCAGGCGAAGTGGGATAAGCTGCAACGGGGCGTTGCGGAGTTTTCCATCAGTCTGGCTACTGGTCGGGCAGATATTTACACGGAAACGCCGGTCAAAGTATCAGGCTTTAAGCGCGTCATAGACGAGCAGGACTGGACAATCACTAAGGTGACACATTTTCTGAATAATAGCGGCTTCACGACGTCCTTAGAGCTTGAGGTCAGGCTTTCTGATGTGGAGTACGAAACAGAAGATGATGAGTGATGTTTTGTTTTATCTGTTTGTTTTATAAGGGTAAATTAACTAAAATGGCACCATCAACAAAACCGGAAGAGGTGCTCGCGATGTTTCATTGTCCTTTATGCCAGCATGCCGCACATGCGCGTACAAGTCGCTATATCACTGACACGACAAAAGAGCGTTATCACCAGTGTCAGAACGTGAATTGCAGCGCCACGTTCATCACTTATGAGTCGGTACAGAGATACATCGTGAAGCCGGGAGAAGTCCACGCAGTAAGGCCGCACCCGTTGCCGTCAGGGCAGCAAATTATGTGGATGTAATTAGAAACAGGAAGCCCCTCAGTCGAGGGGCTTTTTTTGTCGATGTGGTCAATGTGTGGACGTGACCAGAAATAAATCCTTTTATTTCAATTTGTTGTACGTAAAAAATAAGCCCGTGTAAGGGAGATTACACAGGCTAAGGAGGTGGTTCCTGGTACAGCTAGCATTTTATGGGTTATGTTTTTCAGCGAAACGGATGATAACCTTAATAAATGCAGCTGTATGTGATCGGTTTCTAAGAATTTTCCATCCGGGAAAAATAATCGAAATTAATCACTTACCGTGGGGATTACGCGTGGTTTCCCCGGAGAAATTACGCATCAGCAGCGCGTAATTGAGCTCAAGATCCTGCGGGACCGGGAGCCACACAGTATAACCATCGCCTGGTGCTATCGGCATAGCTTCGCCTTTGGCGTTTTCCATGTGCTCAAGGGTAAAATTAATGTTGCCTTGCGGCGTCATCAGCTCAAGGCTGTCGCCAACGGAGAATTTATTTTTCACCGCTACCGCCGCGAGGTCCCCCTTGCGCTCACCGGTAAACTCACCAACAAACTGCTGGCGGTCAGAAACTGAATAACCGTATTCGTAGTTCTGATAATCGTCGTGAGTATGACGACGCAGGAAACCTTCGGTATAGCCACGATGCGCCAGACCTTCCAGAGTTTCCAGCAGGCTGGTATCGAACGGTTTTCCCGCAGCGGCGTCATCGATAGCTTTGCGGTAAACCTGTGCGGTGCGTGCACAATAGTAGAAAGATTTGGTACGACCTTCGATTTTCAGCGAATGCACGCCCATTTTGGTCAGGCGTTCTACATGGGCGATGGCGCGCAGATCTTTCGAGTTCATGATGTAAGTGCCGTGCTCATCTTCAAACGCGGTCATATACTCGCCCGGACGCTGGGCTTCTTCGATCATAAACACTTTGTCGGTTGGCGCGCCGATACCCAGCGTCGGCTCAACATTTTGCACCGGAATCGGCTCGTACTTGTGTACGATGTTGCCAACGTCATCTTCTTTCCCTTCCTGGACGTTGTACTCCCAGCGGCAGGCGTTGGTGCAGGTACCCTGGTTCGGATCGCGCTTGTTGATATAGCCAGAGAGCAGGCAGCGACCGGAGTAGGCCATGCACAGTGCGCCGTGAACGAAGATCTCGATCTCCATATCCGGCACCTGATTGCGGATCTCTTCAATCTCTTCCAGCGACAGCTCGCGAGAGAGGATCACGCGGGTCAGGCCCATTTGCTGCCAGAATTTCACCGTCGCCCAGTTTACGGCGTTAGCCTGCACCGAGAGGTGGATCGGCATTTCAGGGAAGTGCTCACGCACCAGCATAATCAGCCCTGGATCGGACATAATCAGCGCATCCGGCCCCATTTCCACCACCGGTTTCAGGTCACGGATAAAGGTTTTCAGCTTGGCGTTGTGCGGTGCAATGTTGACCACGACATAAAACTTTTTCCCCAGCGCGTGGGCTTCATTGATGCCGAGCTGAAGATTTTCGTGGTTGAATTCGTTGTTGCGCACACGCAGGGAGTAACGCGGCTGGCCCGCATAAACAGCATCTGCGCCATAAGCGAAAGCGTAACGCATATTTTTCAGCGTTCCCGCCGGGGAAAGGAGTTCCGGTTTAAACATAATTCTCTCGTTCTGATGACAGGTCAGATCCGCTTCACCTGATGAAGCGGTTAGGGGAGTGCCCCCACTTTAAGGGCGGGCATTGTAGCGCTGTGGGGGGATCTGGTAAAGCGCCGGACGCCAACAACCCACGCCCGGCATCGTAATTACGTATTGTCTTTCACCGTCTGGCTTGTGCCATTGGCTTTAACGGAGGCAATTCCGGTTTCACGAGATTGCGCGGTGGCGTACATCTGGCTGGAGCCGATAATTTGATGATTAGCGGCTTTCAGATTGAAATAGAATTTGCCGTTACTTGCCGTTTTTTTCTCATAGCGTTCTTCTTGCGGGCTGTTGCTACGCACCGACGCGATGCCCTTTTCCGCAGAGGCTTTTGAGGTATACAGCTCGCTGGTGAGGATAGTCTCACCATTGCCCGCTTTTAGCACAAACCGGAACTGATTATCACTGCTCTTACTGAGTTCAAACCAACCAGCCATAATGACTCCTTGATTGAAATTGTGTATCGAAAACAGCATCTAAAGGTGCTGTTTACCGATTAAAGTATGAGCGATTTTCTGATGCCTGCCAGGGCGGAGAGATAATGTCAGTTTGCTGACCATGCGTGGGATAATGTTGCCGGATCGGGTCTGAACGCCATCTCCGGCTAACAAAGTCATGTCGCTAAAACTAAACGATGCGGCAGGCGTCGGCTTCCCAGCGGTAACCAACGCCGTAAACGGCGCGGATAAATGACTGTTCGGCGTCGAGAGATTCCAGCTTGCGGCGCAGGTTTTTAATGTGGCTGTCGATGGTGCGGTCGGTTACTACGCGGTAGTCGTCATAAAGATGATTGAGCAAATGCTCGCGGGAGAACACTTTTCCTGGTTCATGAGAGAGCGTTTTCAGCAGACGAAATTCCGCAGGCGTCAGGTCAAGCATTTTACCGCGCCATGAAGCCTGAAAACGACCTTCGTCGATAATCAACGGGCTTTCAGCATCCTGTTGCTGCAACTCGCGCTGCGGTTTGCAACGGCGCAAAATGGTTTTGACGCGCGCTACCACTTCCCGTGGGCTGTACGGCTTACAGATATAATCATCTGCGCCAATCTCCAGCCCCAGCAGGCGATCGATCTCTTCGATTTTTGCCGTCACCATCACGATCGGAATGTCAGAAAAACGACGAATTTCCCGGCACAGCGTCAGGCCATCGGTGCCAGGGAGCATCAGATCTAACAGGATCAGATCCGGTGGTGTCTGGCGCACATACGGCAGTACCTGATCGCCGTGGCTGATAAGCGTCGGCGCATAGCTCGCAGCACGCAGATAATCAATGAGCAACTGTCCCAGCTTCGGTTCATCTTCCACGATCAAAATACGCGGTGTGTTTTCGTCGATTGGTAACTCGGTCATACTTCTCTCTGTAAATCCCGTTCCAGCGGTAACTCTACTGTAATGCTTACCCCGCCAAAAGGCGAATGGGCAGCAATAATGCGGCCATTATGTGCTTCAACAATGTTCAGGCAAATCGCCAGCCCCAGCCCGGAACCGCCGCTGGCGCGGTTGCGGGAACCTTCGGTGCGATAAAAACGTTCAAACAATTTTTGTAGCTGATCGTCACTGACACCTGGCGCACTGTCGGCAAAGGTCAGGCGCACCGTTTTGTCGTGCTGCTCGGCAGAGATTTTCAGGCTGCCGCCGCTGTCAGTGTAGCGCAGGCTGTTTTCAAGTAAGTTATTGAATAACTGCATTAAACGGTCGCGATCGCCAAATACGGTAATACTGTCTGGCAGGGAAAATTGCAGTTTCAGGCCACGGCTGGCAAATCGTTCGCGAAATGCGCCGCCCGCCACTTCCAGCAGTGGGATCAAATCTACCGGTGCTTTTTGATAGGCGAGAGCGCCTTCATCAGACATCGACAACTGATGAAGATCGTCAACCAGTTTGGTCAGTGTACCGACCTCCGCCTGTAAAGACGCCACCGTCTCCGGCGTGAATTTACGCACGCCATCCTGAATGGCTTCCAGTTCACCGCGCAGCACCGCTAATGGCGTACGCAGTTCGTGAGAAATATCAGCCATAAAATCGCGCCGCATTTGCTGGTTTTTCTCCAGCGTGCTGGCGAGCTGGTTGAAGTCTTGCGCCAGTTTGCCCAGTTCATCTTCACTGGTGGGCGTTACGCGGGTAGTGAAATCGCCCGCCGCCAGTTTGTGCGTGCCGTCCACCAGCCGTTTGACCGGGGCCAACAGACCACGCGCCAGCAGAAAGGTGGCGAGCGCCGCGAGTAACGTTGCCAGAGCGACAATCAACCAGCTGGTTTGCCGCTGTTGTTTATCGAAATTGATATCAGTATTGCGCGTTAACCGCTCAACGGGGGAGGCGATCACCGCGCCAACTTCCGCACCGTTGACCAGAATGGGTCGCCGTGTACCGTCAGGTGGAATCGGCGCTCGCGGACCAACCAGCACTTTGTTGTTTTGATCAACCACCCAGAACTGGGTACGCCAGCCGTGCGGTGGCATACCCGGGCCGGGTTTATCTTCCGAATTATCGTGTTCAAATGAACGCAGGATCTGAAAGACAAAGCGATCATTGTTGCGCAGGAAGCGCCAGTTGCCATGCTGCGCATACTGCTCGCCAAGCGCATCACTTAACAGTTGTAATCGCTGTTCATTACCATGCTTGATGTAATCAATAAAGCCACGCTCAAAACTGATACGCACCGCCCAGTGCATACTGATCAGCAAGACAATGCAGGTGGCGAAAATCGCCAGAAACAGTTTGCCGGTAATACCGGGTCGCCAGAACTTCATTGCGCGCTCCTTTTTCGCCGCGAAATAGCTACATTTTGATGCGTATCGTTCGGCACTCTGGCAAAGATGAACGCCGGAAGGGCGATGATCAACGCCATGCTAAGCCAAGTGTACATAAAGACGGTTTGTGTGGTGCCGCTGTCGATGCTGACATGCTGCGAACCAAAAAGTCCCAGCAACAGCCCGGCGATGGTGACGCCGATACTCATCGACAATTGCATAATCATCGACAGCAGGCTGTTTCCGCTGCTCGCCAGATTGTCCGGGAGATCTTTCAGCGTCAGGGTGTTCATGGAGGAGAAACGCGTCGAGTTGACCATCCCTTGTAAAAACAGGACGAACGGCAAAACGTAGTACCAGCCCAGCAGAGCGGTAGTCATAAACAACAGGGTGACCAGCGACAGACCCAGCGTGGTCGCTACCAGTACCCGACGATAACCAAAGCGATTCACCACCTGTACAACAATTCGCTTCATTCCCATGCTGCCAAGCACCATCGGGATCATCATCAGTCCGGCATGAAACGGCGAGAAACCGAGGCCAATTTGCAGGAAAACCGGTGTCATAAAGGGCAACATGCCACTGCCAATACGTCCGGCAAAGCTCCCCGCCAGGCCCAGCGAAAAGGTACGAGTGCGGAACAGTTTCAGACTGAAAAGAGCGCGGTTGTTATTTCTGGCGTGCAGCAAATAAAGCACCAGTGCCACCACGCCAACTGCGACCAGGCCATCAATCGTCAGCGGCGATAAACCTGTACCTTTACTGCCGTCCAGCGCCAGGGTTAATACCGCCATGCCAACCGCTAGCAATAAAAAGCCGGAGAGATCGAAGCGCCGCGTCTGCATGGTATAGTTCGGCATTAACATCAATGTGGCGATCGCACCGATAATCCCCACCGGAATGTTGATCAAAAAGATCCAGTGCCACGACGCGTACTCCACCAGCAGACCGCCGAGCGCCGGACCGAGCAGCGGACCGACCTGACCGGGTAACGTGACAAAGGTCATCGCCGCCATATATTGCTCGCGCGGTACGATTTTCATCACCGTCAATCTGCCGACCGGCACCATCATCGCGCCGCCAACGCCCTGTAACGCGCGTGCCAGCAACAGTTCGTTCAGCGTGCCGGAAAGCGCGCAAAACAGTGAACCGAGAGTAAACAGCACGATGGCGGTAAAGAAAATATTGCGCACGCCGACTTTGTCCGCCAGCCAGCCGCTGGCGGGCAGCATCACCGCCACGGTCAGCACATAAGAGACAATGACCATGTGCATATGCAACGGACTTTCCCCGAGGCTTTGCGCCATTGAGGGAAGGGCGGTGTTTACGATGGTGGTGTCCAGCGACTGCATAAAGAAGCCGAAAGCCACAATCCACAATTGCCAACGGGTGCTGTCGGGAAGATCTGTCATTTACTCGGTTACCGTTTGTTTAGGTTTACGCGAAAAACGCAGCCGCAGACGGTCGAAAAAGAGATACACCACCGGCGTGGTATACAGCGTAAGGAGCTGGCTCATTACCAGTCCGCCGACAATGGTGATCCCCAGGGGTTGCCGCAGCTCCGAGCCGTCGCCGCCCGACAATACCAGCGGCAGCGCACCAAACAGCGCCGCCAGGGTGGTCATCATAATCGGGCGAAAACGCAGCAGACAGGCCTGGAAAATAGCTTCCTGCGGCGTCAGGTTACCGTGCCGTTGGGCTTCAAGCGCAAAATCGACCATCATAATGGCGTTTTTCTTCACGATGCCGATTAATAGCATGATCCCTATCAGGGCGATTAGGCTGAACGGGGCATTGAACAGCTCCAGCGCCAACAGCGCTCCAACGCCCGCCGAGGGCAGGGTGGAGAGAATCGTCAGCGGATGTACGTAACTCTCGTAAAGGATACCCAGCACGATATACACCGTGGCGATGGCGGCGATAATCAGGATCACCTGCGAGTTCATCGTCTCCTGGAACACCTGCGCCGTGCCGGCAAAACTGCCGCGCACCGTCGAAGGCACCCCAAGCTGGGTCATTGCGCGATCGATCGCCGCACTGGCGTCCGAGAGCGATTTTCCGGTCGGCAGGTTAAACGAAATGGTCGAGGCCGCCGATAATCCCTGATGATTCACCGATAGTGGGGCATTCGCCGGTTGCCATTTAGCGAAATACGACAGCGGGATCGCTTTGCCTTCGTTATTGATAACGAACATTTTTTCCAGCGCACTGATGTCCTGGGTATAGCGCGGATCCACTTCCATCACCACTTTATACTGGTTCATCGGCTGGTAAATGGTCGAGATTTGCCGCTGACCGAAGGCGTTATTTAACAGACTGTTGGCGGCTTGTACGTCGATTCCCAGCCGTGCCATGGTGTCGCGGTCGTAAACCAGATTCATCTCCGCGCCGTTATCCTGCTGATCGGAGTTCACGTCCGCCAGTTCCGGCAACGTCGCCAGTTTTTTGCGGATTTTCGGCTCCCATTCGCGCAGTGCCGCCAGGTCGTCGGATAACAACGTGTACTGATAGCTGGCGTTCGACTGACGTCCGCCAACGCGAATATCCTGTACCGCCATCAGGAACAGATTCGCCCCCGGTTCTTTCGCCAGCTTCACGCGCAGACGGTCGATAATTTGCTGCGCCGTTTCGCTGCGTTCGTCGCGTGGCTTGAGGGTGATAAACATCATCCCGCTGTTCACTCGCGAACCGCCGGTAAAGCCGGTGACATTATCCACTGCCGGATCGTCACGGATAATTTTCATGAAATCCTGCAACTTACCGCGCATCGCCTGAAACGAAATACTCTGATCCGCCTGTATCCCACCCATCAGTACGCCGGTGTCCTGCTCCGGGAAGAAGGTTTTCGGGATCGAGATATACAGCCAGATATTCAGCGCAATGGTACCAAGCAGCACCACGCCCACCAGACGGGTATGATTGAGCACCCATTTCAGCGACTTGCCGTAGCCTTGTTGCAGGGCTATTAACATGCGACCAAAACCACGCAGTCGCTTTTGCTCGCGCGGCTTGCTGGCTTTTAGCATCCAGCCGCACATCATTGGCGTTAGCGTCAGGGAAACCAGTAACGAAATACCAATGGCGACAGAAAGCGTCACGGCAAACTCGCGTAACAGTCGGCCCGGCAATCCGCCCATCAACAGCAGCGGCAGGAACACCGCCACCAGTGACAGACTCATCGACAGCACCGTAAAGCCGACTTCGCGAGTACCTTGCAGCGCGGCCTGTAGTGGTTTCATCCCCGCTTCCAGATGACGGGCAATGTTTTCCAGCACCACAATGGCGTCATCCACCACGAAACCAGTAGCGATGGTGAGCGCCATTAACGAAAGGTTATTGAGACTGAATCCGCACAGGTACATCGCCGCAAACGTACCAATCAGCGAAACCGGCACCGCAACGGCGGGAATAATAGTGGCGCGACCCGAGCGCAGGAATAAAAAGACCACCAGAATCACCAGCGCCACCGAGATAATCAGCGTTTGCTCGACTTCTTCCAGCGAGGCGCGAATGGTGGGGGAGCGATCCTGGGCAATTTGCAGATCAATCGCCGCCGGAATGGTCTCCTGCAACTCCGGTAATTTTGCCCGGATGCTGTCAACCGTCTGGATAATATTGGCTTCCGGCAGCTTGCGGATCATCAGCAAAATAGCTGGTTTGGCGTTGGTCATCCCGGCGTTGCGCACATCCTGCACCGAGTCAGTCACCGTCGCCACATCACCCAGACGAACCGCGCCGCCGTTGTTGTAATGAATAATCAACGGCTGATATTCAGCGGCGGTTTTTAGCTCATCATTGGTCTGGATCTGCCAGCGGTGAGTGCCATCTTCCAGTGCCCCCTGTGGTTTACGCACGTTGGCATTGCTGATGGCGGTGCGTACGTCGTCCAGCGAGACGCCCTGATTAAACAGCGCCTGCGGATTCAGCCCGACGCGTACGGCGGGCAGTGAGCTGCCGCCGACATCGACATCACCAACACCGTCGATTTGCGAAATCGTCGGAGCCAGCTGCGTCGAGGCGAAATCGTACAGTTCACCCTGAGAATAAGTATCGGATGTCAGCGTGAGGATCATAATTGGCGCATCCGACGGGTTCGCTTTGCGATAGGTCGGACGGCTGGGCATCCCACTGGGCAGCAAACTTTGTGCAGCGTTGATCGCCGCCTGCACATCACGCGCTGCGCCGTTGATATCCCGGTCAAAATCAAACTGCAAAATAATCCGCGTGCTGCCGAGCGAACTACTGGAGGTCATTTCACTAACCCCGGCAATGCGCCCAAGTGAGCGCTCCAGCGGCGTGGCAACGGAAGACGCCATTGTCTCCGGCGACGCACCGGGCAGCGAGGCGCTGACCATAATCACCGGAAAATCGACCTGCGGCAGCGGGGCGACCGGCAGCATACGGAAGCCCAGTATGCCGCAGAGGGTAATGGCGACCGACAGTAAAATCGTCGCCACCGGGCGGTAAATGAAGAGGGCAAAAAACTTCACTTACGCCTCCTCTTCATGGCGAGCAAAGCGACTTTTGGTCCACAATGCCAGGCGGTCGAACAGCAGATAAATCACCGGCGTGGTGAACAGCGTCAGCACCTGGCTGACAATCAGACCGCCGACCATGCCGATACCTAACGGACGACGCAGTTCCGCGCCGACCCCGGTACTCAACATCAGCGGCAGCGCGCCAAGCAGAGCCGCCAGGGTGGTCATCAGGATCGGACGAAAACGCAACAGACAAGCCTGGTAGATGGCATCGCGCGGCGACATGCCTTGCTCGCGCTCAGCAGCCAGCGCGAAGTCGATCATCATGATGGCGTTCTTCTTCACGATACCGATCAGCAAAATAATGCCGATAATCGCAATCACATCCAGCTCACTTCCGGCAATCATTAATGCCAGCAGTGCGCCGACCCCTGCGGTGGGTAGCGTCGAGAGAATGGTGATCGGGTGAATAAAGCTCTCGTACAGAATGCCGAGCACGATATACATCGCCACCACCGCCGCGACAATCAGCCAGACAGTGCTGCCCAGCGCCGACTGGAAGGCGAGGGTGCTGCCCTGGAATTGCGTGGTGATATCCACCGGCAGATTCAGCGTCTTCTCGGTGTCCATAATCGCCTGCACCGCATCACCCAGCGAATAGTTATCCGGCACGTTAAAGGAGATGGTCGTTACCGGGAACTGATCCAGATGGTTGATGGAGAGCGGTGCAAAACGCTGCTCAATTTTGGCAATTGAGCTTAGCGGCACCACGCCACCGTCGCTGCTGGTCAGGCGAATGGTATCCAGCGCCGCGAGGCCTGGGGTATTTTCGGTGTTGTGCTCCAGCACCACGCGATACTGGTTGGCCTGAGTATAAATAGTGGAAATCAGCCGCTGACCAAACGCGTTGTACAGGGCGTTATCGACATCCGCCATGCTGATCCCCAGACGGCTGGCGCTGTCGCGATCAACATTGACATACGCCACCAGCCCTTTGTCCTGCCAGTCGCTGGAGACATCAGAAAGCTGTGGCAGTTGCTGGAGTTTTTCCATCAACTGTGGCACCCAGGTACTGAGCGCATCCAGTGACGTGGCCTGCAAGGTAAACTGGTACTGGGTGCGGCTGACCTGAGTATCAATAGTCAGATCCTGCGTTGGTTGCAGGAAGAGATCGACGCCCGGCACTTTATCTACCGCCGTTTGCAGACGGGCGATGACTTTTTGCACCCGATCATCACGTTCATCCAACGGTTTGAGGTTGATTTGTAAACGTGCACTGTTCAGCGACGGGTTAGTGCCATCAACGCCAACAAATGAGGTCAGGCTTTGCACTGCCGGATCCTGCAAAATCACGTCCGCGACCTGGCGTTGTCGCTGGGCCATATTGGCAAAGGAGCTGGATTGCGGTGCCTGCAAAGTGCCCTGAATAATGCCATTGTCCTGTACCGGGAAGAAACCTTTCGGAATGAACACCCACAGCAGCACGCTAAGCAGCAGCGTGCTGAGTGCCACGCTTAAGGTCAGCCACGGATGATTCAGCACTTTCGCCAGTCCACGACCATAGGCGGCGATTATCCTGTCGAACATTTTTTCCGAGGCACGGGAGAAGCGGTTCTGTTTACGCAACGACTCCTGGCTGAGCATCCGCGCGCACATCATCGGTGTCAGGGTCAGCGACACCACCGCTGAGATCAAAATCGCTACCGCCAGGGTAATAGCAAATTCGCGGAACAGTCGCCCGACGATATCGCCCATAAACAGCAGTGGGATCAACACCGCAATCAGCGAGAAGGTCAGCGAGATAATGGTAAAGCCGATTTCACCTGCGCCCTTGAGCGCCGCCGCCAACGGTTTTTCGCCTTTTTCGATATAGCGGGAAATGTTTTCGATCACCACGATGGCGTCATCGACCACGAATCCGGTGGCGATAGTTAACGCCATCAGTGTCAGGTTATTGATTGAAAAATCGAGAAACACCATAACCGCGAAAGTGCCGATTAACGACAGCGGTACAGCAACACCGGGAATGATGGTCGCCGGAATATTGCGCAAAAACAGGTAGATAATCATGACTACCAGCGCGATAGCCATCATCAATTCAAACTGAGTATCATCGACGGATGCGCGGATATTGGTGGTGCGATCGGAAAGCACTGTCACCTTCACCGATTTCGGCAGACTCTCAGTGAGCTGTGGCAGCATCTGCCGAATGCTGTCGGCGGTGGAGATAATGTTAGCACCGGGCTGGCGCTGAACATTCATCACAATGGCCTGTTCTTTGTTCGCCCACGCGCCGAGCCAGCTGTTTTCTGCACCTTGCTCTACGGTTGCGACATCGCCAAGACGAATCGGCGCGCCGTTCTGGTAGGCGATGATTAGCTGGCGATACTCTTCGGCGGATTGCATCTGGTCGTTCGCGGAAAGCGTGACCGCACGGGAAGGGCCGTCGAGGCTACCTTTTGCCGAGTTAACGTTAGCGCCGGTAATGGCGGTGCGCACGGTTTCGCTGGTCAGGCCGAGGGCGGCAATCGCCTGAGCGTTAAGTTTGACGCGAACAGCCGGACGCTGACCGCCGGAAAGCGTCACCAGGCCGACGCCGGAAATCTGCGAGATTTTCTGCGCGACGCGGGTTTCCACCATATCTTCCACTTGCGTCATCGGCATGGCGGTTGAGGTGACGGCGAGCGTCATGATCGGCGGATCTGCCGGGTTCACTTTGCTGTAAACCGGCGGGTTAGGCAGATCGCTCGGTAGCAGGTTAGTGGCGGCGTTAATCGCGGCCTGCACTTCCTGCTCGGCGACATCGAGCGGTAATGTTAGCTGGAACTGTAAGGTGATAACTGACGCACCGCCGGAACTTTGCGACGACATCTGTTTCAGGCCAGACATCTGCCCGAACTGGCGCTCGAGCGGCGCGGTAACGGCAGAGGTCATGACATCCGGGCTTGCACCTGGGTAAAGCGTGACTACCTGAATGGTCGGATAGTCCACTTCCGGCAGCGCCGAAACGGGCAGGGCGCGATAACCGATAATCCCGGCGAGTAAGATCGCCACCATCAGCAGCGTGGTGGCGACAGGACGCATAATAAACAGGCGAGACGGGCCGCCTGTGCTGCTCGGGGGTAACACCTGCATCAGGAGCGTGCTCCTTTTTTCGCGTATTCGCGGCTGGTGGCTTTCTCTTCTGGAGTGGTGGCGCTCTGGGCTTCCACCACTTCCACTTTCGCCCCTTCGGTCAGGCGATCAATGCCGTCTGTCACCACGCGATCGCCCGCAGAAATACCTGCACGGATCACCACTTTCTGACTGTCCTGAATGCCCGGCGTCACCAGATGTTTGCTGACCTTGTTTTCACTATTCAGCACCCAGACAAAATGGCCTTCATTGCCCATTTGCAGGGCGGCTGATGGGATCACTACGGCGTTTTGTTCGGTGTCGACTAACATGCGCGCGTTAACAAACTGATTGGGAAACAGCGCATCATCCTGATTATTAAAGCGTGCTTTCACTTTAATCGTACCGGTTGTGGCATCGATTTGGTTATCGAGGCTTAACAGCGTGCCTTCACTTAATTTCTTCGAGTTGGTGCGATCCCAGGCTTCTACCACCAGCGGTTTTCCGGCTTTCTGCGCCTGCACGACGGTAGCGATATCGCTTTCCGGCAGGGTAAAGAGCAAATCGATAGGATGCGTCTGGGTGATCACCACGATCCCGGTGGTATCACCACTGGAGATTTGGTTACCAACATCAACCTGCTTGAGACCAACGCGACCATCGACTGGTGCGGTGATGCGGCTCCAGTCGAGTTGCAGCTGCGCGCTGGCGACGCTTGCTTCATCAGCCTTAATGGTGCCTTCGGTTTCACTGACCAGCGCTTGTTGGGCATCCAGCTCCTGACGAGATACGAGATTGGTTTTTACAAGTTGTTGATAACGCGCCAGGTCACGGCGGGCGTTGGCAAGCGTGGCTTTATCTTTTGCCAGTTGGCCCTGGGCTTGTGCTAATGCAACTTTGAACTGGCTGGGGTCAATTTCTGCCAGTAAATCGCCTGCTTTGACCTGCTGGCCTTCCTGGAAATGTAACGCCATCAGTTGACCGTCCACGCGGCTGCGCACCGTAACAGTATTAGCGGCGGTAATGGTGCCAAGCCCGGTGAGGTAACGCGGAACTGCCTGTTCTACGGCGGTCGCCGCCTGAACCGGGGCTAATGGGCCGGAACGCATACCACGTCTACCACCCGCTGGCGATTGCTGCGCTTGTTTCGTCGCCCCTGGGGCTGCACTCTGGGAGTCATTGCGGCCTTGCCAGAACCAGAATGCGGCGATGGCGGCGATAACCACCACGATTACGATTACCCAACGGGATTTATAACTGCCTTTCATCGTTAAGAGTTTCTCTTCCTGAAACGTTTCGCGGAATGATACTAGTGTAGCCAGCCAATAAGGGAGAAAAATGGAGGAATTATGAAACACTGTCGGGAATCGTCTGAATGACGGGCACATTTGCGAGCACGCATCCAGTAATAACACAGGAAACTATTTTATCTACGCGTTAGCGATAGACTGCTTGCATGGCGAAAGGAGGTAAGCCGACGATTTCAGCGGGACGCTGAAACGGGAAAGCCCCTCCCGAGGAAGGGGCCATAAATAAGGAAAGGGTCATGATGAAGCTACTCATCATCGTGGTGCTCTTAGTCATTAGCTGGCCAGCTTACTAAGACTACCAGGGCGGGGGAAACCCCGCTCTACCCTCACTCCTGAAAGTATGCCTTCACGATAAGATTGTCAATCTGCAGGCTTTGCAGTCTGCGATCCTGCCAGCAAATATTCTTTGCGAGACGTTACGCAATAATCACACTGGAAACTATTTTATCCGCAAGTCAGCGATAGACTGCATACAGGGCGAAAGGAGGTAAGCCGACGATTTCAGCGGGACGCTGAAACGGGAAAGCCCCTCCCGAGGAAGGGGCCTTAAATAAGGAAAGGGTCATGATGAAGCTACTCATCATCGTGGTGCTCTTAGTCATAAGCTTCCCCGCTTACTAAGACTACCAGGGCGGGGGAAACCCCGCTCTACCCTCACTCCTGAAATTATGCCTTCACGATAAGATTGTCAATCCGCAGGCTTTGTAGTCTGCGATCCTGCCAGCAAATATTCTTTGCGAGTTGTTACGCAATAATCACAGTGGAAAGTATTTTGTTCACGCGTTAGCGATAGACTGCATTCAGGGCGAAAGGAGGTAAGCCGACGATTTCAGCGGGACGCTGAAACGGGAAACCCTCTCCCGGAGAAGAGGGCTTTTAATAAGGAAAGGGTTATGATGAAGCACGTCATCATACTGGTGATACTCTTAGTGATTAGCTTCCAGGCTTACTAAGAACACCAGGGGGAGGGGGAAACCTCTCCCTAACCCTCACTCCTGAAATTATGTCACTCCGCCCTTAGTGTCAATCGACGGCTCTCCGTTCTTGCGAGGCGAATAGCAAAATTTTCTGCGCCGCCGGGCCTAATTCTGAAAGTTTCTTCGTTTGCTCTTATTTCATTATTGCAGTCGGTATGATACCGGACCTCGATAATTCTCTAAGAAAGGATTTCTTATGAGCGAACAAATCACGTTTGCCACCAGCGATTTTGCCAGTAACCCGGAACCACGTTGCCCCTGCATTCTGCTGCTGGATGTTTCTGGCTCGATGAGTGGCAGACCTATTAATGAACTTAACGCCGGATTGGTTACCTTTCGTGATGAACTGCTTGCTGATCCGCTGGCTTTAAAAAGAGTGGAACTCGGCATTGTGACGTTCGGCCCGGTGCATGTGGAACAACCCTTTACCAGCGCCGCTAATTTTTTTCCGCCCATCCTGTTTGCCCAGGGCGATACACCAATGGGTGCGGCCATTACCAAAGCCCTGGATATGGTAGAGGAGCGGAAACGTGAGTATCGTGCAAATGGTATTTCGTATTATCGCCCGTGGATTTTCCTGATTACCGATGGTGCACCAACCGATGAGTGGCAGGCTGCAGCCAACAAAGTGTTTCGGGGGGAAGAAGATAAAAGGTTTGCTTTCTTTTCCATCGGTGTTCAGGGGGCGGATATGAAGACTCTGGCACAAATCAGCGTTCGTCAGCCTTTGCCTCTGCAAGGATTACAATTCCGTGAACTGTTTAGCTGGTTATCCAGTTCGCTGCGTTCGGTTTCCCGCTCCACGCCGGGAACGGAAGTTGTGCTGGAAGCGCCAAAAGGCTGGACGTCAGTGTGAGCTGGCGTCTGGTTTATGCATCCGCTGTTGGAACGTCGCACATCAGCGCGGACTTGCCTTGCCAGGATGCCTGCCAGATGCAGGTTGCCTGGCTAAATGACCAGCAGCCATTACTGGTGATGTTCCTTGCTGATGGTGCAGGCAGCGTCTCGCAGGGTGGCGAAGGCGCGATGCTCGCCGTCAATGAAGCGATGGCTTATATGTCGCAAAAAGTGCAGGGTGGGGAATTGGGGCTTAATGATATCCTCGCCACGGATATTGTGCTGACTATTCGTCAGCGACTTTTTGCCGAGGCAGAGGCCAAAGAATTAGCGGTTCGCGATTTTGCCTGCACGTTTCTGGGATTGATTTCATCGGCTAATGGCACCTTGATTATGCAGATTGGCGATGGCGGCGTGGTGGTGGATTTTGGTCACGGTCTGCAATTGCCGCTTACGCCGATGGTGGGTGAATATGCCAATATGACGCACTTCATTACCGATGAAGATGCCGTTTCCAGACTGGAAACTTTCACCAGCACTGAGCGTGTGCATAAAGTTGCAGCATTTACGGATGGTATCCAGCGACTGGCGTTAAATATGCTGGATAATTCTCCGCATGTGCCTTTCTTTACCCCGTTTTTCATTGGACTGGCGGCAGCAACGCAGGAACAACTCGATTTATTACCTAAATTGTTAAAGCAGTTTTTGTCCAGCCCGGCGGTAAACGAGCGTACCGATGATGATAAAACGTTGGCACTGGCGCTGTGGTTACCATGAAACCCACTTTATATACTGCTACTGGTGAGTGCGTTACGCCAGGCCGTGAACTGGGCAAAGGTGGTGAAGGAGCGGTTTATGATATCGAGGAGTTTGTCGATAGCGTCGCCAAGATTTATCACACGCCGCCACCCGCCTTAAAACAGGACAAACTTGCCTTTATGGCTGCGACAGCTGACGCGCAGTTGTTGAATTATGTCGCCTGGCCGCAGGCAACGCTTCACGGTGGACGAGGCGGAAAAGTTATCGGTTTTATGATGCCAAAAGTTTCTGGTAAAGAACCGATTCATATGATCTATAGCCCGGCACATCGTCGCCAGAGTTACCCTCATTGTGCGTGGGATTTTCTACTCTATGTTGCGCGCAATATTGCTTCATCTTTTGCTACGGTTCACGAGCACGGGCACGTCGTGGGTGACGTAAACCAGAACAGTTTTATGGTAGGTCGCGACAGCAAAGTGGTGTTGATTGATAGCGACTCCTTTCAGATTAACGCCAATGGCACACTGCATTTATGCGAAGTCGGCGTGTCGCATTTTACGCCGCCAGAGCTACAAACCTTGTCGTCATTTGTCGGCTTTGAACGTACAGAAAATCACGATAATTTTGGCCTTGCCTTGTTGATTTTTCACGTCTTGTTTGGTGGTCGGCATCCTTATTCCGGTGTGCCGCTTATCTCTGATGCGGGTAATGCGCTGGAGACGGATATTGCCCATTTCCGTTATGCCTACGCGTCAGATAATCAGCGACGTGGTTTAAAACCGCCGCCACGATCGATTCCGCTGGCGATGTTACCGGACGATGTTGAAGCCATGTTTCAGCAGGCGTTTACGGAAAGTGGCGTGGCAACCGGGCGTCCGACGGCAAAAGCGTGGGTAGCGGCACTTGATTTACTACGCCAACAGTTAAAGAAATGTACCGTTTCGGCAATGCATGTTTACTCCGCTCATTTGACTGACTGCCCGTGGTGTGCGCTGGATAATCAAGGCGTTATCTATTTTATTGATCTCGGCGAAGAGGTCATTACCACCAGCGGTGATTTTGTGCTGGCGAAAGTCTGGGCGATGGTGATGGCGTCAGTAGCACCGCCAGCATTGCAATTGCCATTACCCGATCATTTCCAACCGACTGGCAGGCCGCTTCCTTTAGGCCTGTTACGGCGCGAATACATCATTCTGATTGAGATCGCACTGTCAGCGTTATCGCTGTTGCTTTGCGGCCTTCAGGCAGAACCGCGTTATATTATTTTGGTTCCTGTGCTGTCGGCTATCTGGATTATTGGCAGTCTGACAAGCAAAGCGTACAAAGCAGAAGTTCAGCAACGCCGTGAGGCATTTAATCGCGCGAAAATGGACTATGACCATTTAGTCAGCCAGATCCAACAGTTGGGCGGGCTGGAAGGTTTTATCGCCAAACGGACGATGCTCGAAAAAATGAAGGACGAAATGCTCGGGTTACCGGAAGAAGAAAAACGTGCTCTGGCAGCACTTCACGATACCGCAAGGGAACGGCAGAAGCAGAAGTTTCTGGAGGGATTTTTTATTGATGTTGCCTCTATTCCCGGCGTTGGCCCTGCGCGTAAAGCGGCGTTACGGTCCTTTGGTATTGAAACAGCCGCAGATGTTACCCGTCGTGGGGTTAAGCAAGTGAAAGGGTTTGGTGATCATCTGACCCAGGCAGTTATCGACTGGAAAGCAAGTTGCGAACGCCGTTTTGTGTTCAGGCCGAATGAAGCGGTAACGCCAGCAGACAGACAAGCGGTAATGGCGAAAATGACCGCCAAACGACATCGGCTGGAATCGATGTTGACTGTCGGCGCGACAGAGTTGCAGCGATTCCGCCTTCATGCTCCAGCACGGACCATGCCGTTGATGGAACCGTTACGTCAGGCGGCAGAAAAACTGGCTCAGGCGCAGGCTGATTTAAGCCGCTGCTGAGCCATTTTCTTTTAACGAAATACCACTTCTGCCCAGCGTGCCAGCCCGGCGGTGACGGAGCCAAAGTCATCGCCGCCTGCAATCGGAATGCCCGGCAACTGTTCTGCCAGCGCTTTTTTAATCAGCGGAGAACGGGCGCTACCGCCGGTCAGGTAGATAACGTCCGGTTTTTCCTGGGCGTTATCCAGGGCCAGTTGCACCTGTTCCAGAATCCGCGCCAGTGGCTGGCTGAGGGCGCTTTCCAGCCCTCGCTGGCTAATCAGCGTAGCCAGTTCATTGCTGATAAACGGCAGTGAGGCGCGGGTTTCCGCTACGCTTGAAAGAGCAATTTTGCACTCTTCTGCGCTACGCACCAGGCGATAGCTTAAACGCTGACGCCAGACTTTCTGTAACAGGGCCACTTTTTCCGGTTCGCGGGCATCGCGTACCAGATCGTTAAGCAGACGACCGTTGGCACTACTGTAGAAATCACTCTGCGCAGGTACGTCGTTGATGGCAACCGCATTCCACCACGGCAGGATCGGCAGGGCGATGCCTTTTTCGGTTTCGCCACCCATACCCAGCAGTGGCATCAGGTTTTTAAACGCCAGGGCGATATCCAGATCGTTACCGCCAATACGACAACCACTGTGACCCAGCAGGCTGGCTTCACGATCGAGACGCGAACGCCACTGCGGTCCCATCAGCAGCAATGAACAGTCAGTCGTACCACCGCCGATATCCACCACCAGCACCCGTTTTTCTTCCTGCAAGGTGGCTTCGTAATCCAGCCCAGCCGCGACCGGCTCGTACTGGAATACCACGTCCTTAAACCCGGCACGCTTCGCCGCGCGTTCCAGAATCCCTTGCGCCTGGGCGTTTGCTTCATCGCCGCCCAGCCCCTGGAAGTTGATCGGGCGACCAATCACCGCCTGAGTAATCGCTTCTGGCAGCTGCGCCTGCGCCTGCTGGCGAATGTGCAACATCATTGCGCAGACCAGATCCTCAAACAGCGCTACCTGCTGCGGTTTTAAGCCGCTGGCACCGAGGAACGATTTTGGTGATTTCACAAACCACACTTCTTCTGGATCATCAATGTACTGTGCCAGTGAGGAAAGACCGAACTGCACGCTTTTCGCCGTAACATCGATATCTTCTTCGCGGTTATAACGAATCGCCCGACGCAACAGCGCCTGCGTTTCATCGTCGTCTGCCGGAACATCATGATGGCGGTACAGCCATTCGCTTACCGCTTCACGCGTTGGCGCGCAAAGCATTGAAGGCAGCAGCGTGCTGTCGTTTTCCATTTTTAGCAAGTGCGGTTTACCGTCACGCATGACCGCCACTGAACAGTTTGCTGTACCGTAATCAAAACCAATAAACACGAAATAATCCCCATGCCGGTGAAGAAGGGGCGTGACTTTAGCGAAATGTTGCCGTCGCGACAACCGGAATATGAAAGCAAAGCGCAGCGTCTGAATAACGTTTATGCTGAAAGCGGATGAATAAGGAGATGCGATGTATACCCTGAACTGGCAGCCGCCGTATGACTGGTCGTGGATGTTGGGATTTCTCGCCGCCCGTGCGGTGAGCGGTGTGGAAACGGTCGCGGACGATTATTATGCCCGTAGTCTGGCGGTGGGCGAATATCGCGGCGTGGTGACTGCTATTCCGGATATAGCCCGCCATACTCTGCACATAAATTTAAGTGCAGGTTTAGAACCTGTTGCCGCTGAGTGTCTGGCGAAAATGAGCCGCCTGCTTGATCTGCAATGTAACCCGCAGATTGTTAACGGTGCGTTGGGCAAGTTAGGCGCGGCGCGGCCCGGATTGCGTTTACCCGGCTGTATTGATGCTTTTGAGCAGGGTGTGCGGGCGATTTTAGGCCAACTGGTGAGCGTGGCGATGGCGGCAAAATTGACTGCCAAAGTTGTACAGCTTTATGGCGAACGGCTGGATGATTTTCCGGAGTATATCTGCTTCCCCACGCCTCAGCGGCTGGCAGCAGCCGACCCGCAGGCATTAAAAGCGTTAGGCATGCCGTTGAAACGGGCAGAGGCACTGATTCATCTGGCAAATGCGGCGCTGGAGGGCAGCTTACCAATGACAATTCCGGGCGATGTGGAGCAGGCGATGAAAACGCTGCAAACTTTTCCGGGTATCGGGCGCTGGACGGCGAATTATTTCGCTTTGCGTGGCTGGCAGGCGAAAGATGTTTTTCTGCCGGATGATTATCTGATTAAACAGCGATTTCCGGGGATGACACCGGCACAAATCCGCCGTTATGCCGAGCGCTGGAAGCCCTGGCGTTCTTATGCGCTGTTGCATATCTGGTATACGGAAGGCTGGCAACCAGACGGAACGGACGAATTGTAGGCCTGATGCGTCGCATCAGGCAATGGGCAAACGCTCCCTCAGTTAATCGCGAAATAACTGCTATTCACCAGCAAATCCAGCGGTTGGGCATCGGCAATCACATCACCATAAATCAGATCGACGCCGATGCCAGAAAGCGTATCCATCACTAAGGGTAAAACGACTGGCCCGGCGATGGTTTTCATCCCGAGTCGCTGAGCGTGCCCCTGAATAATCGTAATCAGCATCTCATCCATCAATTTACCCTGCACGTTGGCGCATAACTCACCATCAAGTAGCAGGTAATCTGCCATATTCGCTTTCAGCGAGTTGAAGATTTGCAGATCGCGGCCCACCTGGCTGAGCACTATCCGACATCCCGCCAGCCGCAGTTTTTGCACGCTTTCTGCGTGATCTAAAATCGCTTCAGCCGGAATAATCAGATGTAATAACCGTGGTGGTAGAGGGCTATTTTCCAGCTGCTCAAGCAGAACATTCACCAGCGTGGCGCTACTCAAACCGGCAACGGAAAGAGGGAGGGCGATGCTTATGCCTTTACTGGCAACCGCTTTTGCGGCCTGCTGGAAAAATTCGTGGAATACCCGTCGGTCAAGAGCATGGCTAAGTGCCGGATCGCTGAAGCTACGACGAAATTTTTGTTCATCAATAATCTCGCCTTCGCAACTCCAGAGCTTAAGTGAAATCAGCCACAAATTACGCGCTTCCGGGATCCGCGGCGAAGCGACACCGTGGGCGATCATCATCAACTGATTCTCTTTAATCATCCGCCACTGTTCATCAAGCGACATCGCCGCCCGTTCGCTATGTGCGGCAGCTTGCTGTGGTTCGTAAACCGTCACCCGGCCCCGTCCACCATTTTTGGAGGCATAACAGGCGATATCAGCCTGCGACATCACTTCAGCCGCCTGATGATTCTTGTCATCAATCAAGGTAATCCCGGCACTGGCACCTACCCGATGTACACGGCCTTCCCATATAAAGTGATAGTCATTCACGGCACTGATAATACGTGTAGCGATAAAACGTGCACTTTCGACATTACAGTCTGGTAGCAGCAGACCAAATTCATCACCACCGAGTCGCGCCAGCACGTCGCTGGAACGCAGCATACTCAGCATTAACGACGCCAGTTCGCGCAGCAAAGCGTCACCCGCCGCATGCCCGGCGCTGTCATTCACCGCTTTAAAGCGATCAAGATCGATAAACACCAGGGCATGTCGCTGATGTGTACTGTTTACCGTTTGCAGCAGGATACGCAGTTGTTTCTCAAAACTGGCGCGATTGGCGAGATGCGTCAGTGCATCATGGGAGGCGCTGTAGCTCAGCTGGCGCAGCATTTTGCGTGATTCGGTGACGTCCTGAATCACCAGAACCGAACCAATATTGCTGCCGTCCAGAGTACTTAACGGCGTAATACTGTAATGCACGTCGTAACTGCCGCCGCTCCGACAGTGCAACACCACATCTTGTTCGATTGCGGAACGTGAGGTGTCGGCACTGTAAATGTTCTCCATTAATGGTCCGTTGTCGCCAAAAGTAATATGCAACACCGTCAGGAGCGGAACACCTAACGCTTCTTCCTGCGTCCAGCCGCTCATCTTCTCCGCCACTGGATTCATAAAGGTAATTTTCATCGCCATATCAATACAGACCACGGCTTCACCGATGGAATCAAGCGTAATGTGCAGGCGCTCTTTTTCCTGAAACAATGCCTCGTTAAGCTGTTTAACCTCGGTCATATCCATATTAATGCCGAGCAGGCGTTCGACTTCGCCTTCTTTATTCAGTACCCGGTTGGCGAGGGCGCGGATATGGCGAATACCGTCTTTTACGGTAATGCGAAATTCCAGCTTAAAGGGCGAGCGTGATTGCAACGAATCACGAATCACTTTTTCGGCATGCTGGCGATCTTCCGGCAGCACGCACTCGTACCACACCTGCCAGTTCGGTTTGATATGCGGAGGAATTTCATACAGCTCGAACATCCGCTTATCCCAGCTAAAAATATTCGGCTTCAGCTCCCACTCCCAGATGCCAATCCCGCCCGCTTCGTTAGCCAGCGTGATGCGCTCCATCAGTTGCTGATTGACCTGTTCGGTGCGTTTTAGCTCGTTAATGTCTTCAATCTGAGCGATAAAATAGAGCGGCGTGCCATCCGTGTGGCGCACCAGTGAGACGGCAAGCAACGCCCAGACAACATCGCCATTGCGGTTGTAGTAGCGTTTTTCCATTGAATAGGTGTTTATTTCACCGCTTATCAGCTTTTCAACCTGTTGGAGATCTTTATTGAGATCCTCCGGCCAGGTCAGTTGCTGAAAGGTGAGTCCGCGCAGCTCTTCCTGACTGTACCCGAGAAACTGGCAGAGCGCTTTGTTGGTTTGCAGCCATTGTCCCTCGGTGCCCACTAACGCCATACCGATAGCGGAATATTCCATCGCGTTCCGAAAGCGGGTTTCGCTTTCGGAAATGTGTTTGCGTTCCGCACGAAAGGCATACATCACCATGGTCATGATGTTGGCGGGCAGCAGGATCAGCAAAAACGGTAGCCACGGCATATGGCTCATCAGGTACGTACGCGGCGTAGCAAGCAGGGAGGGATCCGCGGCCATCATCAGCGACACCATCATCACCGTGGTAAGGAAGATCAAAAAGGCTTCCATTCGTGGCAGGCGCACGGCGCTCCACATCAACAGCACAATAATGAAAGTAAAAGGCCACGGCAGATACAGCATCGAAAGCCAGCTTAACGTCAGTGTGATGGCTAACGTGAGCAGCGACTCAAAAAGCAACCGTGGGTTGCGATGGCGCAGCAGATAGTGTGGTTTAAATAACAATCCCAGCGGCACCAGTGCCAGAGCGCCGATGGATTCTGACAGTACCCATATCAAAAATGCCCTGAGAGGATCGTCTCCGGGCGTCAGCAGGACAACCAGAACACCCCCTAGCAGAGGCGGAACAATGGCGCTGCCGAATGCCAGACGCAGCCAGTCAGCCAGATTTTGCAAGGGGTTATACCACGGCAGCAATTTACGTAGCAGCACTGCCCCGACCACGGCTTCAACAATATTGATGGTCGTCCAGGTCATGTTCAGCGAGCTGGTGGAAAAAAGCAGGATGGATGCGGCGATATTTCCCAGCGAGCAGCTCAGCGCAATTCCCGGCCACATGCGCCCGGCATGGCGATAAAACGCCACCATCATGATGGACGTCGGGAACCACAGTGGGGCGAGTTGGGTGCCAAACTGCGAAAGCTCAAGCGAGAAAAGGGTAAAGATAAACGAGACTAAACCTAAACTGACCAGGTGAAGCAGCGGGTGGGGCAGGGCAATTAATACATGCTGTGATTGTTTGCTCATTACCGCTTTATCCGCAAGACCAGGTCGCCAGTATTCGTTTCTGTGTTTATGCTAGTACAAAAGTTTTACATTTTATATGCGAATTGCTCATAAAGTGACGTAAAGGCGGATAATTTGCGCAACTGCGTATAACATTTTTTACCTTACATAAAACTGATCAACGTAATTTGCCACCGGGAATTCTTTGTCAACAATTAACTCTGAGCGCGCGGCAACGCTATTCGACTGGTATCAGACGGATGAAATCCCTATAATTGCCGCGTTTGGCGCTTCGTCGCCCCCTTCCTAACATCCAGGTTAATCAGGTCGCTAAATATATGACTGATCAGTCTCATCAGTGCGTCATTATCGGTATCGCTGGCGCATCGGCTTCCGGCAAGAGTCTTATTGCCAGTACCCTTTATCGTGAATTACGTGAGCAAGTCGGTGATGAACACATCGGCGTAATTCCCGAAGACTGCTATTACAAAGATCAAAGCCATCTGTCGATGGAAGAACGCGTTAAGACCAACTACGACCATCCCAGCGCGATGGATCACAGCCTGTTGCTTGAGCATTTACAAGCGTTGAAACGCGGCTCGGCAATTGACCTGCCGGTTTACAGCTATGTTGAACATACGCGTATGAAAGAAACGGTGACGGTTGAGCCGAAGAAGGTCATCATTCTCGAAGGCATTTTGTTGCTGACGGATGCGCGTTTGCGTGACGAACTTAACTTCTCCATTTTCGTTGATACCCCGCTGGATATCTGCCTGATGCGCCGCATCAAGCGTGACGTTAACGAGCGTGGGCGTTCAATGGATTCCGTGATGGCGCAATATCAAAAAACCGTGCGCCCGATGTTCCTGCAATTCATTGAGCCTTCTAAACAATATGCGGACATTATCGTGCCGCGCGGCGGGAAAAACCGCATCGCGATCGATATATTGAAAGCGAAAATAAGTCAGTTCTTTGAATAAGCTTGATAAATTGTGTACCGTTCAGTGATAACCTGGTATGCCCTTGACGTAATTGGCGTTAAGGGAGTGATGCGCGAAAGGAGAAAATGCCATGCGTCTGTGTGACCGAGATATTGAAGCCTGGCTTGATGAAGGCCGTTTGTCGATCAACCCACGTCCGCCAGTGGAGCGTATTAACGGCGCGACGGTGGATGTACGCCTGGGCAATAAATTTCGTACCTTCCGTGGTCACACGGCAGCGTTTATCGATCTGAGCGGTCCCAAAGATGAAGTGAGCGCCGCGCTTGACCGCGTGATGAGCGATGAGATCGTTCTCGACGAGGGCGAGGCGTTCTATCTTCACCCAGGAGAGCTGGCGCTGGCGGTGACGCTGGAGTCGGTGACGCTGCCAGCCGATCTGGTGGGCTGGCTGGACGGGCGTTCCTCACTGGCGCGTCTGGGGCTGATGGTGCACGTCACCGCGCACCGTATCGATCCGGGCTGGTCTGGTTGCATTGTGCTGGAGTTCTACAACTCCGGTAAGCTGCCGCTGGCGCTGCGTCCGGGCATGTTAATTGGTGCGCTGAGCTTTGAGCCGCTTTCCGGCCCGGCGGCGCGACCTTACAACCGCCGTGAAGATGCGAAATATCGCAACCAGCAGGGCGCGGTAGCCAGCCGAATCGATAAAGACTAATTCAGGCCCATTGAGGATACCATGAGACGATTTCTGACGACGCTGATGATACTCCTGGTCGTGCTGGTGGCCGGGTTATCTGCGTTAGTGTTGCTGGTGAATCCGAATGATTTCCGCGACTATATGGTCAAGCAAGTTGCTGCACGTAGTGGTTATCAATTGCAGCTCGACGGGCCACTGCGTTGGCACGTCTGGCCGCAGCTTAGTATCCTCTCCGGGCGAATGTCTCTCACCGCCCAGGGTGCAAGCCAGCCACTGGTTCGCGCCGACAACATGCGTCTGGACGTGGCGCTTTTACCACTACTGAGTCATCAACTGAGCGTTAAGCAGGTGATGCTAAAAGGGGCAGTGATCCAACTGACGCCGCAGACGGAAGCGGTGCGCAGTGAAGACGCTCCGGTTGCACCGCGCGACAATACCTTGCCGGATCTGTCAGACGATCGCGGATGGTCGTTTGATATATCCAGTCTTAAGGTGGCGGACAGCGTGCTGGTGTTCCAGCATGAAGATGACGAGCAGGTGACAATCCGCAATATTCGCCTGCAAATGGAACAAGATCCCCAACATCGTGGTTCATTTGAGTTCTCCGGGCGGGTTAATCGCGATCAGCGCGATCTCACGATATCCCTTAACGGTACGGTAGATGCTTCTGATTATCCGCATGATTTAACGGCGGCTATTGAACAAATTAACTGGCAGTTGCAGGGTGCAGATTTACCAAAACAAGGTATTCAGGGGCAGGGGAGTTTCCAGGCCCAGTGGCAGGAGTCACATAAACGCCTTTCATTTAACCAAATCAGCTTGACCGCCAATGACAGCACGCTGAGCGGGCAAGCACAGGTCACGCTGACAGAGAAACCTGAATGGCAGCTGAGACTGCAATTTCCGCAACTGAATCTTGACAACCTCATCCCGCTTAATGAAACAGCGAATGGTGAAAACGGTGCCGCGCAGCAGGGGCAGAGCCAATCAACATTGCCGCGCCCGGTCATTTCTTCGCGTATTGATGAACCGGCATATCAGGGACTGCAAGGCTTTACGGCTGATATTTTGTTGCAGGCCAGTAACGTGCGCTGGCGCGGAATGAATTTTACAGATGTTGCCACGCAAATGACCAACAAGTCGGGTTTGCTGGAAATTACTCAACTGCAGGGCAAGCTTAACGGTGGACAGGTTTCACTGCCGGGCACGCTGGACGCGACATCAATAAATCCGCGGATAAACTTCCAGCCACGGCTGGAAAACGTTGAGATTGGTACCATTCTGAAGGCGTTTAACTATCCGATTTCGTTGACCGGAAAAATGTCACTGGCTGGTGATTTCTCCGGTGCTGACATAGATGCCGACGCATTCCGCCACAACTGGCAAGGACAGGCACATGTCGAAATGACCGACACGCGCATGGAAGGGATGAACTTCCAGCAGATGATTCAGCAAGCGGTAGAGCGTAATGGCGGTGATGTGAAGGCCGCTGAAAACTTTGATAACGTGACGCGGCTTGACCGCTTTACCACCGATTTGACGTTGAAGGATGGCGTCGTGACGTTAAACGACATGCAAGGTCAATCGCCTGTGCTGGCGCTGACTGGGGAAGGCATGTTGAATCTGGCAGATCAAACCTGCGACACCCAGTTTGATATTCGGGTCGTGGGTGGCTGGAACGGGGAAAGCAAACTGATTGATTTCCTCAAAGAAACGCCAGTACCGCTGCGGGTTTATGGCAACTGGCAGCAACTCAATTACAGTCTGCAAGTGGATCAGTTACTGCGCAAACATCTACAGGACGAAGCGAAACGTCGCCTGAATGACTGGGCCGAGCGGAATAAAGATTCCCGCAATGGCAAAGATGTGAAGAAGTTGCTGGAGAAGATGTAGGTTACCAGGTGACCTGTCCTGTAGGCCTGATAAGACGCGTAAAGCGTCGCATCAGGCGTTCGCGGCGGCACCATTATATTCTGAATATGTAAGATCGAAGGCTGTTCCGTTCACTTGATGTTCCTCACTACTATGGAACGCTCAAGCCGGTGAACGTGCCAGGGTGGCTCAATCGCCACCACCCTGGCAACCCGGGCTCCCGGCGGTAAATCGCCGCTGGCGCGGTTCCCTCATCTTATTCCTTTCGGCTATCGGGTAAAATGACCGATACCATCACACCTCGTACTCCAACTCGCCATCCTTATGCAGCGGAATAATCTGCACCTTCTGCACGCGATGGCTTTCCACCTGCAACGTTTTAAGCAAATAATCCCCCACCTGAACTTCTTCGCCAGGTTTTGGAATACGCTGTAAATATTCCATCAACAGCCCGGCAATGGTGTGATATTCACGTTTTTCATCCAGCGGCAGCGGCACATATTGCACCAGATCTTCCAGCGGCATATGACCATTCGCCGTCCAGGAACCGTCCGCATTCTTCTGAATATCATGGCGGGCGTCGATCTCTTCCACTTCGTTCGGTAAGTTACCGGCAATGGTTTCAGTGACGTCACTTAATGTCACAATCCCTTCCACCGAGCCAAACTCATCCACCACAAAAGCAAAGTGCGTGCGGGCATTACGGAACTGCTCCAGGGCAGGTAACAACGGCAAGGTTTCCGGGAACACCAGCGGCTGGCGAATCAACACCCGCAGGTTGAGCGGTTCGCCGCGCAGTGACTGTTGTAGCAGGTCGATAACGTGAACAACACCGAGCAAATCTTCTGCATCATCACCGTCGGTAACCACCAGCCGCGTATGCTGATTTCGCTCCAGTAACTGGCGGATCTCGTCTTCCGGCGCGTTGAGATCGATATGCTCAATATCGTGGCGCGACGTCATAATGCTGCTGACGGTACGCTGGTTAAGATTAAGTACCCGCTCAATCATCCGCCGTTCCTGCGGATTAAAGATCTGCTGGTTACCATGATCCACCAGCATGGACGCGGTTTCGGCGTCCAGTTCCGCATCTTCTTTTTGCCCGCTAAGCAGGCGCATTACCGCTTCGGTAGTCCGCTGGCGCAGCGTCTGGTTAGCGGAAAGAAAACGTCGCCGGTTAAAGATAGCCAACTGATTGAGCGCCTCGATCATCACCGAGAAGCCAATGGCGGCGTACAGGTAGCCTTTCGGAATGACGAAGCCGAAACCTTCTGCCACCAGGCTAAAGCCAATCATCAACAGGAAGCTTAAGCAGAGAATAACGATGGTCGGGTGACTGTTAACGAACTGCGTTAACGGCTTGCTGGCCATCAACATCAGGCTGATAGCGATAACAACGGCGGCCATCATGACCAGTAAATGGTCGACCATCCCGACGGCGGTAATCACCGAGTCGAGTGAGAAGATGGCGTCCAGTACCACAATTTGTGTCACCACCCCCCAGAACTTCGCACCTTTGCGTTGTGTGGGATTATTGCTGTCTTTCCCCTCCAGCCGTTCGTTCAGCTCCATCGTGGCTTTGAACAGCAGGAAGAAACCACCAAACAGCATGATTAAGTCGCGGGCGCTAAAGGTAAACGAGCGGAAGCTGAACAGCGGTTGCGTCAGGGTGACCAGCCAGGAGATTGACGCCAGCAGTAACAGGCGCATTAACATCGCCAGCAACAGCCCGGTAACCCGTGCGCGGTCGCGCTGCTTCGGCGGTAGTTTTTCGGCGAGGATGGCAATAAAGACCAGGTTATCAATGCCGAGGACCAGTTCGATCACAATCAGCGTGATTAACCCGGCCCAGATAGACGGATCGGCAATCCATTCCATAGTAAGTACAAAACCTATTCGTTGTATGACAAATGTCACAATTCGATCATGGATAAATCGGGGCAAAAATGCAATGTTGCAGCACTATTTATCTCATATTATTTGAGGGTAATAACCTCACATTATCCCTGAATTAAAAGTGGTAATAATAAAACATTTTTTAAGAAATATCGCATGTGGAGACACTATATTAAATATTGTCAACCTAAAGAAACTCCTAAAAACCATATTGAATGACACTTAATATAATTCTTAAAAATAGCCAATTGCCGAATTGTTACCTTGCCTGCTATTCCGTTAGCTGTAACACTTCCTCCTGCATTATTGGAGAGCCAATATTCAATTACCATAATGTCACCTTATATTCGGAAGTTAATTTCCGCAATAACCCTTTCTCATCAACGACTGTATGCAGAGAGGGTTTGAAAAATTAAGCTAAATCAGTGTATTGGTAGCTAAAAAGCCAGGGGCGGTAGCGTGTCTGGATGCCTGAAAGACCAGTCTGAATTATTCTGTCAATAGCCTGCGGATGAAATCAATTTTTTTAGGACTGATGCCAGTTAAATTTTTATTCGATTAACTGCAAGGTAAATGTGCATGGCGATATTGCTATTAATAGTGCACAGGATAATTACTCTGCTAAAGTGATAAATAAACAATGATGAAATCCAAAATGAAATTGATGCCATTATTGGTGTCAGTAACCTTGATAAGCGGTTGCACAGTACTTCCGGGCAGCAATATGTCGACGATGGGCAAAGACGTCATCAAACAGCAGGACGCTGATTTCGATCTCGACAAAATGGTGAATGTTTATCCGCTGACCCCGCGCCTGATTGACCAATTACGCCCACGCCCGAATGTAGCGCGTCCCAATATGACGCTGGAAAGTGAGATCGCGAATTACCAGTATCGCGTCGGGCCGGGGGACGTTCTTAATGTCACCGTCTGGGATCACCCGGAACTCACCACGCCAGCTGGTCAGTACCGCAGCTCCAGCGACACCGGCAACTGGGTACAGCCTGACGGCACTATGTTTTACCCGTATATCGGCAAGGTTCACGTAGTCGGGAAAACGCTCGCTGAAATCCGCAGTGATATTACCGGGCGCTTAGCGACGTACATCGCTGACCCGCAGGTGGACGTTAATATCGCCGCCTTCCGCTCACAAAAGGCCTATATCTCAGGTCAGGTGAATAAATCCGGTCAACAGGCGATCACCAACGTACCACTGACCATTCTCGACGCCATCAACGCCGCAGGTGGCCTGACCGACACCGCTGACTGGCGCAACGTGGTGTTAACACACAATGGTCGTGAAGAGCGCATTTCTTTACAGGCGCTGATGCAAAACGGCGACCTCAATCAGAACCGACTGCTTTACCCCGGCGATATTCTCTACGTGCCGCGTAATGATGATCTGAAAGTATTTGTGATGGGTGAAGTGAAGAAACAGAGCACCCTGAAAATGGACTTTAGCGGTATGACCCTGACTGAAGCCCTGGGCAATGCTGAAGGTATCGACATGACCACCTCCAACGCCAGCGGCATCTTTGTCATTCGTCCGTTGAAAGGCGAGGGCGGGCGTAACGGCAAGATTGCCAATATCTACCAGCTGGATATGTCCGATGCCACGTCGCTGGTGATGGCGACAGAATTCCGCCTGCAACCTTATGACGTGGTGTATGTCACCACCGCCCCGGTTTCCCGCTGGAACCGTCTGATCAATCAGTTGCTGCCAACTATTAGCGGTGTCCGTTACATGACGGATACAGCCAGCGACATTCATAACTGGTAATCGTCATGTTTAACAACATCTTAGTTGTCTGTGTCGGCAATATTTGCCGTTCCCCGACGGCGGAACGCTTACTGCAACGTTATCACCCGGAACTGAAAGTGGAGTCCGCTGGACTCGGCGCGCTGGTCGGTAAGGGCGCAGATCCTACCGCTATCAGCGTCGCCGCAGAACATCAACTGTCTCTGGAAGGTCACTGTGCACGGCAAATCAGCCGCCGCCTGTGTCGCAACTATGACCTGATTTTGACCATGGAAAAGCGCCATATCGAACGCTTATGCGAGATGGCACCTGAGATGCGCGGCAAAGTGATGCTGTTTGGTCACTGGGATAACGAATGTGAAATCCCCGATCCGTATCGCAAAAGCCGGGAAACGTTTGCAGCGGTGTACACATTACTTGAACGGTCTGCCCGCCAGTGGGCGCAGGCATTGAACGCAGAGCAGGTATAAGAATGACAGAAAAAGTAAAACAACATGCCGCTCCGGTAACGGGCAGTGATGAAATCGATATTGGTCGCCTGGTCGGCACCGTCATTGAAGCGCGCTGGTGGGTGATTGGCATCACCGCTGTATTTGCCCTCTGTGCTGTGGTTTACACTTTCTTCGCCACGCCGATTTATAGTGCCGACGCACTGGTACAAATCGAACAAAACAGCGGCAATTCGTTAGTGCAGGACATTGGCTCGGCATTAGCCAACAAACCGCCTGCATCGGACGCCGAGATCCAGTTGATTCGTTCGCGCCTGGTGCTTGGTAAAACGGTGGACGATCTCGACCTCGATATTGCAGTGAGCAAAAACACGTTCCCGATTTTCGGGGCGGGCTGGGATCGCCTGATGGGGCGTCAGAACGAGACGGTGAAAGTGACTACCTTTAACCGCCCGAAAGAGATGGCGGATCAGGTGTTTACACTTAATGTGCTGGACGATAAAAACTACACTCTGAGCAGCGATGGCGGCTTTAGCGCCCGTGGGCAAGCGGGCCAGATGCTGACAAAAGAAGGCGTCACGCTGATGGTTGAAGCCATTCACGCCCGCCCGGGCAGTGAGTTTACCGTCACCAAATACTCCACGCTGGGGATGATCAATCAACTGCAAAACAGCCTGACGGTAACGGAGAACGGCAAAGACGCAGGCGTACTGAGCCTGACTTATACCGGTGAAGATCGCGAACAGATCCGCGACATTCTTAACAGCATCGCCCGTAACTATCAGGAACAAAATATTGAGCGCAAATCGGCGGAAGCGTCGAAAAGCCTCGCCTTCCTCGCGCAACAGTTACCGGAAGTACGTAGCCGCCTCGATGTTGCCGAAAACAAACTGAATGCCTTCCGTCAGGATAAAGATTCTGTTGATCTGCCGCTGGAAGCGAAAGCGGTGCTCGATTCGATGGTGAACATCGACGCACAGTTGAACGAACTGACCTTTAAAGAAGCGGAAATCTCCAAGCTGTACACCAAAGTTCACCCGGCGTACCGCACGCTGCTGGAGAAACGTCAGGCGCTGGAAGAAGAGAAAGCCAAACTTAACGGTCGCGTAACGGCGATGCCGAAAACCCAGCAGGAGATTGTGCGCCTGACCCGCGATGTCGAGTCTGGTCAGCAGGTCTATATGCAACTGCTGAATAAAGAGCAGGAGCTGAAAATCACCGAAGCCAGCACCGTCGGCGATGTGCGCATTGTTGACCCGGCAATCACCCAGCCTGGTGTGCTAAAACCGAAGAAAGGGCTGATTATCCTCGGCGCGATTATCCTTGGCCTGATGCTCTCTATCGTGGGTGTACTGCTGCGCTCGTTGTTTAATCGCGGCATTGAAAGCCCGCAAGTGCTGGAAGAACACGGAATCAGCGTCTATGCCAGCATCCCGCTGTCGGAATGGCAGAAAGCGCGCGATAGCGTCAAAACCATCAAAGGAGTTAAACGCTATAAACAGAGCCAGCTACTGGCGGTGGGGAATCCAACCGATCTGGCGATTGAAGCCATCCGTAGTCTGCGTACCAGTTTGCACTTCGCGATGATGCAGGCGCAGAACAATGTGTTGATGATGACCGGGGTTAGCCCGTCAATCGGTAAAACCTTTGTCTGCGCCAACCTGGCGGCGGTGATCAGCCAGACCAATAAACGCGTGTTGTTGATCGACTGCGATATGCGCAAAGGCTACACCCACGAGCTGTTGGGCACTAATAACGTCAATGGCCTGTCGGAAATTCTGATTGGTCAGGGCGATATTACTACCGCAGCTAAACCGACCTCTATTGCCAAATTTGACCTGATCCCGCGCGGTCAGGTGCCGCCAAATCCTTCTGAACTGTTGATGAGCGAACGCTTTGCCGAACTGGTGAACTGGGCGAGTAAAAACTACGACCTGGTGTTGATTGATACGCCGCCGATTCTGGCAGTGACCGATGCGGCAATTGTTGGTCGTCATGTCGGAACCACGTTAATGGTGGCGCGTTATGCGGTCAACACATTGAAAGAAGTGGAAACCAGTCTGAGCCGCTTTGAGCAAAACGGTATTCCGGTGAAAGGGGTGATTCTGAACTCCATCTTCCGTCGCGCCAGCGCGTATCAGGATTATGGCTATTACGAATACGAATATAAGTCGGATGCGAAATAACGACGCCTGCATTCGTACCGCCCCGTAGGCCGGATAAGGCGCTCACGCCGCATCCGGCAAGCAAACCAGCTCATAAGCCGGGAGAACAACCTATGAAAGACAATCCGCTGATCTCAATCTATATGCCAACCTGGAACCGCCAACAACTGGCGATTCGGGCGATAAAATCGGTCCTGCGCCAGGACTATAACAACTGGGAGATGATCATCGTGGATGATTGCTCCACCTCCTGGGAACAACTGCAACAGTACGTCACCGCCCTCAACGATCCGCGTATCACTTACATCCACAACGACATTAACAGCGGGGCGTGCGCGGTGCGTAACCAGGCGATTATGCTGGCGCAAGGGGAATACATCACCGGGATCGATGATGATGATGAATGGACACCCAACCGTCTGAGCGTCTTCCTCGCCCATAAACAGCAACTGGTCACTCACGCCTTTTTGTACGCTAACGACTACGTATGCCAGGGAGAAGTTTATTCCCAACCGGCAAGCTTACCACTGTATCCCAAATCGCCGTACTCACGCCGCCTGTTCTATAAACGCAATATCATTGGCAATCAGGTCTTTACCTGGGCATGGCGTTTCAAAGAGTGTTTGTTCGATACCGAACTGAAAGCGGCACAGGATTACGACATCTTCCTGCGGATGGTGGTGGAGTATGGCGAACCGTGGAAAGTGGAAGAGGCGACGCAGATCCTGCATATCAATCACGGTGAAATGCAGATCACCTCGTCACCGAAAAAATTCTCCGGGTACTTCCACTTTTACCGCAAGCACAAAGATAAATTTGACCGTGCAAGCAAAAAATATCAGCTGTTTACCCTCTACCAGATCCGCAATAAACGTATGACCTGGCGCACTTTGCTGACGCTGCTGTCGGTGCGTAACGGCAAACGTCTGGCTGATGGTATTCGGGGGCGCTAAAGATGCTGGAAGATCTGCGTGCCAACAGCTGGAGTTTACGCCCGTGCTGCATGGTTCTTGCCTATCGTGTTGCTCATTTTTGTTCGGTGTGGCGCAAAAAGAACGTCCTCAACAATCTGTGGGCGGCCCCGCTGCTGGTGCTGTATCGCATTATCACCGAATGCTTTTTCGGTTATGAAATCCAGGCCGCCGCGACCATTGGCCGCCGCTTTACTATCCATCACGGTTACGCCGTAGTGATCAATAAAAACGTGGTAGCGGGGGATGATTTCACCATTCGCCACGGCGTCACTATCGGCAATCGTGGTGCCGATAACATGGCATGTCCACACATTGGCAACGGCGTCGAACTCGGTGCCAACGTCATTATTCTTGGTGATATCACGCTTGGTAACAACGTCACCGTGGGCGCGGGCAGCGTGGTGCTCGACTCTGTCCCGGACAACGCGCTGGTGGTGGGAGAAAAAGCGCGAGTGAAGGTAATTAAATGAATATTCTGCAATTTAATGTGCGACTGGCGGAAGGCGGGGCGGCAGGTGTGGCGTTAGATCTCCATCAGCGTGCGCTGCAACATGGGCTGGCGTCACATTTTGTCTACGGCTACGGCAAAGGCGGCAAAGAGAGCGTCAGCCATCAGAACTATCCGCAGGTCATCAAACATACGCCGCGGATGACCGCGATGGCGAACATTGCGTTGTTTCGTCTGTTTAATCGCGATCTGTTCGGCAATTTCAATGAGTTATATCGCACCATTACTCGCACCCCGGGGCCGGTGGTTCTGCATTTTCATGTGCTGCACAGCTACTGGCTAAATCTTAAGAGCGTGGTGCGCTTTTGCGAAAAGGTGAAAAACCATAAACCGGATGTCACTCTGGTCTGGACGCTGCACGACCACTGGAGCGTTACCGGGCGCTGCGCCTTTACCGACGGTTGTGAAGGCTGGAAAACGGGCTGCCAGAAATGCCCGACCTTAAATAACTATCCGCCGGTGAAGATTGATCGCGCGCACCAGCTGGTGGCGGGCAAACGCCAGTTATTTCGTGAGATGCTGGCGCTGGGCTGTCAGTTTATTTCCCCCAGCCAGCATGTGGCTGACGCTTTCAATAGTCTGTACGGGCCAGGGCGTTGCCGGATTATCAATAATGGTATTGATATGGCAACCGAAGCGATTCTGGCGGACTTGCCTCCGGTGCGCGAAACCCAGGGCAAGCCGAAAATCGCGGTGGTGGCGCATGACCTGCGTTACGACGGCAAGACTAACCAGCAACTGGTGCGTGAGATGATGGCGCTGGGCGACAAAATTGAACTGCATACCTTCGGTAAGTTCTCGCCGTTCACCGCTGGCAACGTGGTTAATCACGGCTTTGAAACCGACAAACGTAAGCTGATGAGCGCGCTCAATCAGATGGATGCGCTGGTGTTCAGTTCTCGCGTCGATAACTACCCGCTGATTTTGTGTGAGGCGCTATCGATTGGCGTGCCGGTGATTGCCACCCATAGCGATGCGGCGCGTGAAGTGCTGCAAAAATCCGGCGGTAAAACCGTCAGTGAAGAAGAGGTGCTGCAACTGGTGCAGTTAAGCAAACCGGAAATCGCGCAGGCGATATTTGGTACCACGCTGGCTGAGTTCAGCCAACGCAGCCGCGCCGCCTACAGTGGACAACAGATGCTGGAGGAGTATGTCAACTTCTATCAGAATCTGTAGCTACCTGCTGCTGCCGCTGATCTACCTGCTGGTTAACGTCAAAATCGCCCAGCTTGGCGAAAGTTTCCCCATCACTATCGTCACTTTTTTACCTGTCTTGTTACTGCTGTTTTTAGAACGCATCAGCGTTAAAAAATTGATGATTGCCTTAGGGATTGGTGCGGGACTCACGGCGTTTAACTACCTGTTTGGTCAGTCGCTGGATGCCGGTAAATACGTCACTTCAACCATGCTGTTTGTCTATATTGTGATCATTATTGGCATGGTGTGGAGTATTCGTTTTAAAACAATTTCGCCACACAACCATCGCAAGATATTACGTTTCTTTTATCTGGTGGTCGGGCTGGTGGTGGCGCTGGCGGCGGTGGAGATGGCGCAAATTATCCTCACCGGCGGCAGCAGTATTATGGAGTCGATTTCGAAATATCTGATTTACAGCAACAGCTATGTACTGAATTTCATTAAATTCGGCGGTAAGCGTACGACAGCACTTTATTTCGAACCGGCATTTTTCGCTCTGGCATTAATCTCAATTTGGCTCAGCATCAAACAGTTTGGTATCAAAACGCCTAAAACCGATGCTATGATTCTCGCAGGGATAATATTATCCGGATCGTTTTCAGGGGTTATGACCTTTATCCTGTTTTATTTGCTGGAGTGGGCATTCCAATATCTGAATAAAGAGGCGATTAAGAAAAAGTTACCGTTAGCATTGATTTCTCTGGCTGTATTCCTGGTTGGTGTGGTAATCGCGTTTCCTTATATTTCCACCCGTCTGGGCGATTTAGGTACGGAAGGATCGTCATCGTATTATCGTATTGTCGGTCCGCTGGTGATGGTCGGTTATTCTTTGACCCATATTGACGGTGTAGTCAGATTTGGCTCACTTTATGAATATGTCGCATCATTCGGAATATTTAACGGTGCGGATGTCGGAAAAACCATAGACAATGGTTTGTATCTGCTGATTATTTATTTTTCCTGGTTCGCGGTGTTTTTATCGCTGTGGTACATGGGGAAAGTGATAAAAATGATGATCAACGCTTTTGGTGATAACCGCAATTTTCGCGTGCAATTATATCTTTTTACTCCGGTATCGCTGTTTTTTACCGGTTCGATATTTAGCCCGGAATATGCATTTTTAATCGTCTGTCCGTTTATTTTGCGAAAAGCGTTAAATATTACGAGGTAAGAATAAGAACATGTTGCTTAGCATAATCACTGTCGCGTTTCGTAACCTCGAAGGGATAGTCAAAACACATGCCTCGCTGGCGCATCTGGCGCAGGCGGAAGATATCAGCTTCGAATGGATTGTTGTCGATGGCGGTTCCAACGACGGCACCCGTGAGTATCTGGAAAATCTCAATGGTATCTTTAACCTACGCTTTGTCAGCGAGCCAGATAACGGTATCTACGACGCCATGAACAAAGGCATTGCGATGGCACAAGGCAAGTTCGCGTTGTTTCTCAACTCGGGCGATATTTTTCATCAGGATGCCGCAAATTTTGTCCGTAAGTTAAAAATGCAAAAAGATAACGTGATGATCACCGGCGATGCGCTGCTGGATTTTGGCGACGGGCATAAAATTAAGCGTAGTGCTAAACCGGGTTGGTATATTTATCACAGCCTGCCCGCCAGCCATCAGGCGATATTTTTCCCGGTATCCGGCTTGAAAAAATGGCGTTATGACCTGGAATATAAAGTATCTTCCGATTACGCGCTGGCGGCTAAAATGTATAAAGCCGGTTATGCATTTAAAAAACTCAATGGCCTGGTGTCTGAATTTTCCATGGGTGGGGTATCAACCACCAATAATATGGAATTGTGTGCTGACGCCAAAAAAGTCCAACGGCAAATATTACATGTGCCTGGCTTCTGGGCAGAATTATCCTGGCATTTACGCCAACGTACTACCTCAAAGACGAAAGCCTTATATAACAAAAGCTGAATATAAGGGAAAACGATGCAAGATTTAAGCGGTTTCTCGGTGCCGAAAGGGTTCCGGGGCGGCAACGCTATTAAAGTGCAATTATGGTGGGCAGTACAGGCAACAATATTTGCCTGGTCGCCACAAGTATTGTATCGCTGGCGGGCTTTTTTATTACGTTTATTTGGCGCAAAAATAGGAAAAAACGTAGTTATTCGTCCGTCAGTAAAAATTACCTATCCGTGGAAATTAACCTTAGGTGATTACGCGTGGGTCGGCGATGACGTCAATTTATATACCCTCGGTGAAATAACCATTGGCGCACATTCGGTGATATCGCAAAAAAGTTATTTATGCACCGGTAGCCACGACCATGCAAGTCAACATTTCACCATTAACGCCACGCCTATTGTGATTGGCGAGAAATGCTGGCTGGCAACCGATGTCTTTGTTGCCCCAGGCGTCACAATCGGCGACGGCACCGTCGTGGGTGCACGAAGCAGTGTTTTTAAATCGCTTCCGGCAAATGTGGTTTGCCGGGGGAATCCCGCAGTGGTGATACGCGAACGCGTTGAAACTGAATAAATTCAAAAATACAGAGGAATAAGACATGTCAAAAGTCGCTCTCATCACCGGTGTAACCGGACAAGACGGTTCTTACCTGGCAGAGTTTCTGCTGGAAAAAGGTTACGAGGTGCATGGTATTAAGCGTCGCGCATCGTCATTCAACACCGAGCGCGTGGATCACATTTATCAGGATCCGCACACCTGCAACCCGAAATTCCATCTGCATTATGGCGACCTGAGTGATACCTCCAACCTGACGCGCATTTTGCGTGAAGTACAGCCGGATGAAGTGTACAACCTGGGGGCAATGAGCCACGTTGCGGTTTCTTTTGAGTCACCGGAATATACCGCTGACGTCGACGCGATGGGTACGCTGCGCCTGCTCGAGGCGATCCGCTTCCTCGGTCTGGAAAAGAAAACCCGTTTCTATCAGGCTTCCACCTCTGAACTGTATGGTCTGGTGCAGGAAATTCCGCAGAAAGAAACCACGCCGTTCTACCCGCGATCTCCGTATGCGGTCGCCAAACTGTACGCCTACTGGATCACCGTTAACTACCGCGAATCCTACGGCATGTACGCCTGCAACGGTATTCTCTTCAACCATGAATCCCCGCGCCGTGGCGAAACCTTCGTTACCCGCAAAATAACCCGCGCAATCGCCAACATCGCCCAGGGGCTGGAGTCGTGCCTGTACCTCGGCAATATGGATTCCCTGCGCGACTGGGGCCATGCCAAAGACTACGTAAAAATGCAGTGGATGATGCTGCAACAGGAACAGCCGGAAGATTTCGTTATCGCGACCGGCGTTCAGTACTCCGTGCGTCAGTTCGTGGAAATGGCGGCAGCACAGCTGGGCATCAAACTGCGCTTTGAAGGCACGGGCGTTGAAGAGAAGGGCATTGTGGTTTCCGTCACCGGGCATGACGCGCCGGGCGTTAAACCGGGCGATGTGATTATCGCCGTTGACCCGCGTTACTTCCGTCCGGCAGAAGTTGAAACGCTGCTCGGCGACCCGACCAAAGCGCACGAAAAACTGGGCTGGAAACCGGAAATCACCCTCAGAGAGATGGTGTCTGAAATGGTGGCTAATGACCTCGAAGCGGCGAAAAAACACTCTCTGCTGAAATCTCACGGCTACGACGTGGCGATCGCGCTGGAGTCATAAGCATGAGTAAACAACGCATTTTTATTGCTGGCCATCGCGGAATGGTCGGTTCCGCCATCAGGCGACAGCTCGAACAGCGCGGTGATGTGGAGCTGGTATTACGCACCCGCGATGAACTGAACCTGCTGGACAGCCGCGCCGTGCATGATTTCTTTGCCAGCGAAAGCATTGACCAGGTCTATCTGGCGGCGGCGAAAGTGGGCGGCATTGTTGCCAACAACACCTATCCGGCGGATTTCATCTACCAGAACATGATGATTGAGAGCAACATCATTCACGCCGCGCATCAGAACGACGTGAACAAACTGCTGTTTCTCGGATCGTCCTGCATCTACCCGAAACTGGCAAAACAGCCGATGGCAGAAAGCGAGTTGTTGCAGGGCACGCTGGAGCCGACTAACGAGCCTTATGCTATTGCCAAAATCGCCGGGATCAAACTGTGCGAATCATACAATCGCCAGTATGGACGCGATTACCGCTCAGTCATGCCGACCAACCTGTATGGCCCGCATGACAACTTCCACCCGAGTAATTCGCATGTGATCCCTGCATTGCTGCGTCGCTTCCACGAGGCGACGGCACAGAATGCACCGGACGTGGTGGTGTGGGGTAGCGGTACACCGATGCGTGAATTCCTGCACGTCGATGATATGGCGGCGGCGAGCATTCATGTCATGGAGCTGGCGCATGAAGTCTGGCTGGAGAACACCCAGCCGATGCTGTCGCACATTAACGTCGGCACGGGCGTTGACTGCACTATCCGCGAGCTGGCGCAAACCATCGCCAAAGTGGTGGGTTACAAAGGTCGGGTGGTTTTTGATGCCAGCAAGCCGGATGGTACGCCGCGCAAACTGCTGGATGTGACGCGCCTGCATCAGCTTGGCTGGTATCACGAAATCTCACTGGAAGCGGGGCTTGCCAGCACTTACCAGTGGTTCCTTGAGAATCAAGACCGCTTTCGGGGGTAATGATGTTTTTACGTCAGGAAGACTTTGCCACGGTAGTGCGCTCCACTCCGCTTGTCTCTCTCGACTTTATTATCGAGAACAGTCGCGGCGAGTTTCTGCTTGGTAAAAGAACCAACCGCCCGGCGCAGGGTTACTGGTTTGTGCCGGGAGGGCGCGTGCAGAAAGATGAAACGCTGGACGCCGCATTTGAGCGGCTGACGATGGCGGAACTGGGGCTGCGTCTGCCGATAACAGCAGGCCAGTTCTACGGTGTCTGGCAGCACTTTTATGACGATAACTTCTCCGGCAAGGATTTCACCACTCACTATGTGGTGCTCGGTTTTCGCTTCAGAGTAGCGGAAGAAGAGCTGTTACTGCCGGATGAGCAGCATGACGATTACCGCTGGCTGACGCCGGACGCACTGCTCGCCAGTGACAATGTTCACGCTAACAGCCGCGCCTATTTTCTCGCTGAGAAGCGTGCCGGAGTACCCGGATTATGAAAATACTGGTCTACGGCATTAACTACTCGCCGGAGTTAACCGGCATCGGCAAATACACCGGAGAGATGGTGGAATGGCTGGCGGCACAAGGTCATGAGGTGCGGGTTATTACCGCACCGCCTTACTACCCGCAATGGCAGGTGGGCGAGAACTATTCCGCCTGGCGGTACAAACGAGAAGAGGGGGCCGCCACGGTGTGGCGCTGCCCGCTGTACGTGCCAAAACAGCCGAGCACCCTGAAACGCCTGTTACATCTCGGCAGTTTTGCCGTCAGCAGTTTCTTTCCTCTGATGGCGCAACGTCGCTGGAAGCCGGATCGCATTATCGGCGTGGTGCCAACGCTGTTTTGCACGCCGGGAATGCGCCTGCTGGCGAAACTCTCTGGTGCGCGTACCGTGCTGCATATTCAGGATTACGAAGTAGATGCCATGCTTGGGCTGGGCCTTGCCGGAAAAGGCAAAGGCGGCAAAGTGGCACAGCTGGCGACGGCGTTCGAACGTAGCGGACTGCATAACGTCGATAACGTCTCCACGATTTCGCGTTCGATGATGAATAAAGCCATCGATAAAGGCGTGGCGGCGGAAAACGTCATCTTCTTCCCCAACTGGTCGGAAATCGCCCGTTTTCAGCATGTTGCAGACGCCGATGTTGATGCACTTCGTAACCAGCTTGGCCTGCCGGATAACAAAAAAATCATTCTTTACTCCGGCAATATTGGTGAAAAGCAGGGGCTGGAAAACGTTATTGAAGCTGCCGATCGTCTGCGCGATGAACCGCTGATTTTTGCCATTGTCGGGCAGGGCGGCGGCAAAGCGCGGCTGGAAAAAATGGCGCAGCAGCGTGGACTGCGCAACATGCAATTTTTCCCGCTGCAATCGTATGACGCTTTACCCGCACTGCTGAAGATGGGCGATTGCCATCTGGTGGTGCAAAAACGCGGCGCGGCAGATGCCGTATTGCCGTCGAAACTGACCAATATTCTGGCGGTAGGCGGTAACGCGGTGATTACCGCAGAGGCCCACACAGAACTGGGGCAGCTTTGCGAAACCTTTCCGGGCATTGCGGTTTGCGTAGAACCGGAATCGGTCGAGGCGCTGGTGGCGGGGATCCGTCAGGCGCTCCTGCTGCCCAAACACAACACGGTGGCACGTGAATATGCCGAACGCACACTCGATAAAGAGAACGTGTTACGTCAATTTATAAATGATATTCGGGGATAATTATGGCGCAGTCGAAACTCTATCCAGTTGTGATGGCAGGTGGCTCCGGTAGCCGCTTATGGCCGCTTTCCCGCGTACTTTACCCCAAGCAGTTTTTATGCCTGAAAGGCGATCTCACCATGCTGCAAACCACCATCTGTCGCCTGAACGGCGTGGAGTGCGAAAGCCCGGTGGTGATTTGCAATGAGCAGCACCGCTTTATTGTCGCGGAACAGCTGCGTCAACTGAACAAACTCACCGAGAACATTATTCTCGAACCGGCAGGGCGTAACACTGCACCTGCCATTGCGCTGGCGGCGCTGGCGGCAAAACGTCATAGCCCGGAGAGCGACCCGTTAATGCTGGTGCTGGCGGCGGATCATGTGATTGCCGATGAAGACGCGTTCCGTGCCGCCGTGCGTAATGCCATGCCATATGCCGAAGCGGGCAAGCTGGTGACCTTCGGCATTGTGCCGGATCTACCAGAAACCGGTTATGGCTATATTCGTCGCGGTGAAGTGTCTGCGGGTGAGCAGGATACGGTGGCCTTTGAAGTGGCGCAGTTTGTCGAAAAACCGAATCTGGAAACCGCCCAGGCCTATGTGGCAAGCGGCGAATATTACTGGAACAGCGGCATGTTCCTGTTCCGCGCCGGACGCTATCTCGAAGAACTGAAAAAATATCGCCCGGATATTCTCGATGCCTGTGAAAAAGCGATGAGCGCCGTCGATCCGGATCTCGATTTTATTCGCGTGGATGAAGAAGCGTTTCTCGCCTGCCCAGAAGAGTCGTTGGATTACGCGGTCATGGAACGTACGGCAGATGCCGTTGTGGTGCCGATGGATGCGGGCTGGAGCGATGTCGGTTCCTGGTCCTCTTTATGGGAGATCAGTGCCCACACCGCCGAGGGCAACGTTTGCCATGGCGATGTGATTAATCACAAAACTGAAAACAGCTATGTGTACGCCGAATCTGGCCTGGTCACCACCGTCGGGGTGAAAGATCTGGTAGTGGTGCAGACCAAAGATGCGGTGCTGATTGCCGACCGTAACGCGGTGCAGGATGTGAAAAAAGTGGTCGAGCAGATCAAAGCCGATGGTCGCCATGAGCATCGGGTACATCGCGAAGTTTATCGCCCGTGGGGCAAATATGACTCTATCGACGCGGGCGACCGCTACCAGGTGAAACGCATCACCGTGAAACCGGGCGAAGGCTTGTCGGTACAGATGCACCATCACCGCGCGGAACACTGGGTGGTGGTCGCGGGAACGGCAAAAGTCACTATTGACGGTGATATCAAACTGCTTGGTGAAAACGAGTCCATTTATATTCCGCTGGGGGCGACGCACTGCCTGGAAAATCCGGGGAAAATTCCGCTCGATTTAATTGAAGTGCGCTCCGGCTCTTATCTCGAAGAGGATGATGTGGTGCGCTTCGCGGATCGCTACGGACGGGTGTAAACGTCGCATCAGGCGCTGTTTGTCGGATGCGGCGTGAACGCCTTATCCGACCTACGGTTCGGGTTTGTAGTCCTGATAAGACGCGGCAGCGTCGCATCAGGCAATGAATGCGAAACCGAGATGTAAATAACGACAAAAACAAAATTGGCCGTTTCGGTCAGGGCCAACTATTGCCTGAAAAAGGGTAACGACATGAAAAAATTAACCTGCTTTAAAGCCTATGATATTCGCGGGAAATTAGGCGAAGAACTGAATGAAGATATCGCCTGGCGCATTGGTCGCGCCTATGGCGAATTTCTCAAACCGAAAACCATTGTGTTAGGCGGTGATGTCCGTCTCACCAGCGAAACCTTAAAACTGGCGCTGGCAAAAGGTTTACAGGATGCGGGCGTTGACGTGCTGGATATCGGTATGTCCGGCACCGAAGAGATCTATTTCGCCACGTTCCATCTCGGCGTGGATGGCGGCATTGAAGTCACCGCCAGCCATAATCCGATGGATTATAACGGCATGAAGCTGGTGCGCGAAGGGGCTCGCCCGATCAGCGGTGATACCGGACTGCGCGACGTCCAGCGTCTGGCTGAAGCCAACGACTTTCCTCCCGTCGATGAAACCAAACGCGGTCGCTATCAGCAAATCAACCTGCGTGACGCTTACGTTGATCACCTGTTCGGTTATATCAATGTCAAAAACCTCACGCCGCTCAAGCTGGTGATTAACTCCGGGAATGGCGCAGCGGGTCCGGTGGTGGACGCCATCGACGCCCGCTTTAAAGCCCTCGGCGCGCCCGTGGAATTAATCAAAGTGCACAACACGCCGGACGGCAATTTCCCCAACGGTATTCCTAACCCGCTACTGCCGGAATGCCGCGACGACACCCGCAATGCGGTCATCAAACACGGCGCGGATATGGGCATTGCCTTTGATGGCGATTTTGACCGCTGTTTCCTGTTTGACGAAAAAGGGCAGTTTATCGAGGGCTATTACATTGTCGGCCTGCTGGCAGAAGCGTTCCTCGAAAAAAATCCCGGCGCGAAGATCATCCACGATCCACGTCTCTCCTGGAATACCGTTGATGTGGTGACTGCCGCAGGTGGTACGCCGGTAATGTCGAAAACCGGACACGCCTTTATTAAAGAACGTATGCGCAAGGAGGACGCCATCTACGGTGGCGAAATGAGCGCCCACCATTACTTCCGTGATTTCGCTTACTGCGACAGCGGCATGATCCCGTGGTTGCTGGTAGCCGAACTGGTATGCCTGAAAGAGAAAACGCTGGGCGAACTGGTGCGCGACCGGATGGCGGCGTTTCCGGCAAGCGGTGAGATCAACAGCAAACTGGCGCAACCCGTTGAGGCGATTAACCGCGTGGAACAGCATTTTAGCCGTGAGGCGCTGGCGGTGGATCGCACCGATGGCATCAGCATGACCTTTGCCGACTGGCGTTTTAACCTGCGCTCCTCCAACACCGAACCGGTGGTGCGCCTGAATGTGGAATCGCGCGGTGATGTGCCGCTGATGGAAGCGCGAACGCGAACTCTGCTGACGTTGCTGAACGAGTAATGTCGGATCTTCCCTTACCCCACTGCGGGTAAGGGGCTAATAACAGGAACAACGATGACAAATCTAAAAAAGCGCGAGCGAGCGAAAACCAATGCATCGTTAATCTCTATGGTGCAACGCTTTTCAGATATCACCATCATGTTTGCCGGGTTATGGCTGGTTTGCGAAGTGAGCGGACTGTCATTCCTCTACATGCACCTGTTGGTGGCGCTGATTACGCTGGTGGTGTTCCAGATGCTGGGCGGCATCACCGATTTTTATCGCTCATGGCGCGGTGTTCGGGCAGCGACAGAATTTGCTCTGTTGCTACAAAACTGGACCTTAAGCGTGATTTTCAGCGCCGGACTGGTGGCGTTCAACAATGATTTCGACACGCAACTGAAAATCTGGCTGGCGTGGTATGGGCTGACCAGTATCGGACTGGTGGTTTGCCGTTCATGTATTCGTATTGGGGCGGGCTGGCTGCGTAATCATGGCTATAACAAGCGCATGGTCGCCGTAGCGGGGGATTTAGCCGCCGGACAAATGCTGATGGAGAGCTTCCGTAATCAGCCGTGGTTAGGGTTTGAAGTGGTGGGGGTTTACCACGACCCGAAACCGGGCGGCGTTTCTAACGACTGGGCGGGTAATCTGCAACAGCTGGTCGAGGATGCGAAAGCGGGCAAGATTCATAACGTCTATATCGCGATGCAAATGTGCGACGGCGCGCGAGTGAAAAAACTGGTCCATCAACTGGCGGACACCACCTGTTCGGTGCTGCTGATCCCCGATGTCTTTACCTTCAACATTCTCCATTCACGTCTCGAAGAGATGAACGGCGTTCCGGTGGTGCCGCTGTATGACACGCCGCTTTCCGGGGTTAACCGCCTGATAAAACGTGCGGAAGACATTGTGCTGGCGACGCTTATTCTGCTGCTGATCTCCCCGGTGCTGTGCTGTATTGCGCTGGCGGTAAAACTCAGTTCACCAGGACCGGTTATTTTCCGCCAGACTCGCTATGGCATGGATGGTAAACCGATCAAAGTGTGGAAGTTCCGTTCCATGAAAGTGATGGAGAACGACAAAGTGGTGACTCAGGCGACGCAGAACGATCCGCGCGTCACCAAAGTGGGGAACTTTCTGCGCCGCACCTCGCTGGATGAACTGCCGCAGTTTATCAATGTGCTGACCGGCGGGATGTCGATTGTCGGGCCACGTCCGCACGCAGTAGCGCATAACGAACAGTATCGACAGCTCATTGAAGGCTACATGCTGCGCCATAAGGTGAAACCGGGCATTACCGGCTGGGCGCAGATTAACGGCTGGCGCGGCGAAACCGACACACTGGAGAAAATGGAAAAACGCGTCGAGTTCGACCTTGAGTACATCCGCGAATGGAGCGTCTGGTTCGATATCAAAATCGTTTTCCTGACGGTATTCAAAGGCTTCGTTAACAAAGCGGCATATTGATATGAGCTTACGTGAAAAAACCATCAGCGGCGCGAAGTGGTCGGCGATTGCCACGGTGATCATCATCGGCCTCGGGCTGGTACAGATGACCGTGCTGGCGCGGATTATCGACAACCACCAGTTCGGTTTGCTTACCGTGTCGCTGGTGATCATCGCGCTGGCAGATACGCTTTCTGACTTCGGTATCGCTAACTCGATTATTCAGCGAAAAGAAATCAGCCACCTTGAACTCACCACGCTGTACTGGCTGAACGTCGGGCTGGGGCTTGTGGTGTGCGTGGCGGTGTTTTTGTTGAGTGATGCCATTGGCGACGTGCTGAATAACCCGGACCTGGCACCGTTGATTAAAACATTGTCGCTGGCGTTTGTGGTGATCCCCCACGGGCAACAGTTCCGCGCGTTGATGCAGAAGGAGCTGGAGTTCAACAAAATCGGCATGATCGAAACCAGCGCGGTGCTGGCGGGCTTCACTTTTACGGTGGTTAGCGCCCATTTCTGGCCGCTGGCGATGACCGCGATCCTCGGTTATCTGGTCAATAGTGCGGTGAGAACGCTGCTGTTTGGCTACTTTGGACGCAAAATTTATCGCCCCGGTCTGCATTTCTCGCTGGCGTCGGTGGCACCGAACTTACGCTTTGGTGCCTGGCTGACGGCGGACAGCATCATCAACTATCTCAACACCAACCTTTCAACGCTGGTGCTGGCGCGTATTCTCGGCGCGGGCGTGGCAGGGGGCTACAACCTGGCTTACAACGTGGCCGTTGTGCCGCCGATGAAGCTGAACCCCATCATCACCCGCGTGTTATTTCCGGCATTCGCCAAAATTCAGGACGACACCGAAAAGCTGCGCATTAACTTCTACAAGCTGCTGTCGGTGGTGGGGATTATCAACTTTCCGGCGCTGCTGGGGCTGATGGTGGTGTCGAATAACTTTGTACCACTGGTCTTTGGTGAGAAGTGGAACAGCATTATTCCGGTGCTGCAATTGCTGTGTGTGGTGGGGCTACTGCGCTCAGTGGGTAACCCGATTGGTTCGCTGCTGATGGCGAAAGCGCGGGTCGATATCAGTTTTAAATTCAACGTATTCAAAACCTTTCTGTTTATTCCGGCGATTGTTATTGGTGGGCAGATGGCGGGCGCAATCGGCGTCACGCTCGGTTTCCTGCTGGTGCAGATTATCAACACCATTCTGAGTTACTTCGTGATGATTAAACCGGTGCTCGGTTCCAGTTATCGCCAGTACATCCTGAGTTTGTGGCTGCCGTTTTATCTCTCGCTGCCGACGCTGGTGGTTAGTTATGCGCTGGGCATTGTGCTGAAAGGGCAACTGGCGCTGGGGATGCTGCTGGCGGTGCAAATAGCCGCGGGCGTGCTGGCGTTTGTGGTGATGATTGTGCTGTCGCGCCATCCGCTGGTGGTGGA
>PPYF01424841.1_pt1 | contig 69751 bp, 64 predicted proteins | sample 1559871 | NCBI WGS metagenome assembly PPYF01 (sample SAMN08240021, study PRJNA423297) | Human gut metagenome, whole genome shotgun sequencing project.
GCCATCATGGTGGCGGTGCCAACTTCATAAACCTGCAAAATAGCCGGAGCGTTGCCGGTACGAAATGCGGCAATCCCCGCGCTTAAATTCTGTTCGTAGTTGCCTTTATAGGTCGGTACAATTTTGTAATCCGGGTTTTCGGCGTTAAAACGTTGGGCCAGAGAATCCACCTCTTTACCCAGTTCCCCTTCCATAGAATGCCAGAACGGAATGGTCGTCACTGCCTGCGCATTTGCCATTAAAGCCAGTCCGAGCGCCAGTGCTGAAGCTGTATAACGTAACGGTTTCATTGATTATCCCTCTTGTTGTACCGAATGCGCGAATTCACGCGTTTTATGCTCGCGGGGTAACATGACATGCTCGAATTACAGAAAAATAACTATTTTGTTACATTTTTAAGATAGTAAGGTGTCAGAAAGATGACAAGGCGGTGACGGCGCGGGCGAGGGAAAATGGGAGATGGGGCACGGATAAGCGGAAAAATAGAAGGTCTGAATCAAACTCTACAGATTACTCATCGTTTCATGCCGGATGCGGCGTAAACGCCTTATCCGGCCTACAAGATCGTGCAAATTCAATATATTGCAACTCACCCAGTAGGCCTGATAAGCGCAGCGCATCAGGCAATTTTACATTTGTCACCTGTCTCAAAGGAGTCTTTTGACTCCTTATCAATCAACGTGTTATTACCCGCCTAAATACGCACTTCTCACCGCTTCATTCGCCAGCAGCGCGTCGCCAGTATCGGAGAGCACTACATGGCCGTTTTCCAGCACGTAGCCGCGATCCGCCAGCTTTAGCGCCTGGTTGGCGTTCTGCTCGACAAGGAAGATGGTCATCCCCTGCTCGCGCAGTTGTTCGATGGTGTCGAAAATTTGCTGGATGATAATCGGTGCCAGCCCGAGCGATGGCTCATCAAGCAGTAGCAAACGCGGGTTACTCATCAAAGCGCGACCAATCGCCAGCATCTGCTGTTCACCGCCAGACATAGTGCCCGCTCGCTGAACACGGCGCTCATGCAGACGTGGAAACAGTTCATAGACCCACTTTATGCGCTCCTGGAACTGGTCGCGTTCGGCAAAAAAGCCGCCCATCGCCAGGTTCTCTTCCACCGTCATCCGCGAGAAGACGCGACGCCCTTCCGGGACAATCGCTACCGCTTCGCGCATGATTTTCGCCGTCTGCCAGTCGGTAATGTCTTTATCATCAAACACAATTCGCCCGCTGGTGGCGCGCGGATCGCCGCATAACGTGCCGAGCAAGGTGGTTTTCCCCGCCCCGTTCGCGCCAATGAGGGTGACAATCTCGCCCTGATTGATATGCAGGCTCACCTCATGCAGCGCCTGGATTTTGCCGTAGTGGGCGCTGACTTTGTCAAAGGACAACATGACTTTTTCCATCTTATGCCTCACCTAAATAGGCACGGATCACGTCCGGGTTATTACGGATCTGCTCCGGAGTACCGTTTGCCAGCGGCGTCCCCTGATTGACCACGTAAATTCTGTCTGAAATCCCCATCACCAGCTTCATATCGTGTTCAATCAACAAGATAGTGGTGTTGTGATGATTACGCAGTTCGGCAATCAGCTCATCCAGCTCTTTCGTCTCTTTCGGGTTAAGACCTGCTGCCGGTTCGTCGAGCATTAAAATCTCCGGCTGCGTTACCATACAGCGGGCAATCTCCAGACGGCGCTGGTCACCATAGGCCAGGTTACTCGCCTGACGGTTGGCATGTTCCAGCAAACCAATGCGCTCAAGCCAGGTGGCGGCGCGGTCGAGCGCTTCGCTCTGGGCGCGACGGAAAGAGGGGGTTTTCAACAGGCCGGAGAACAGCCCAGTTTTCAGTTGCTGATGCTGTGCCACCAGCAGGTTTTCAATCACCGTCATTTCACGGAACAGACGTACATGCTGGAAGGTGCGCACCACGCCCATGCGGGCAATTTGCTGCCCCGGTAAACCTTCCAGATGCTGATCGCGCAGTAAAATGGTGCCGCCGGTGGGTTTATAGAATCCGGTCAGGCAGTTGAAGACCGTGGTTTTTCCGGCACCGTTAGGGCCGATTAACGAGACGATCTCCTGCGGGTACAGTTCAAGATTGACGTTGTTCACCGCCAGCAGGCCGCCGAAGCGCATCATCAGGCCGTTAACAGATAATAATGGCTGACTCATGCCTGCTCTCCTTTTGCTGCGCCGTTTTTCAGCTTGAGTTGCGGGCGCGTCATGGGCAGCAAGCCCTGCGGACGCCAGATCATCATCAGCACCATCAAACCACCGAGCATTAACATGCTGTATTCGTTGAAATCACGCATCAACTCGCGCGATACCACCAGCAAAACAGCCGCCAGAATCACTGCAAATTGCGAGCCCATACCGCCGAGCACCACTATCGCCAGCACAAACGCCGATTCGGCAAAAGTGAAGGATTCAGGGCTGACAAAGCCCTGGCGCGCAGCAAACAACGTTCCGGCAAAACCGGCAAACGCAGCGCTGATGGTAAAGGCAGTCAGCTTGATACGACGCGGGCTTAAGCCCAGCGAACGACAAGCGATTTCATCTTCACGCAACGCTTCCCACGCACGCCCCAGCGGCATCCGCAGCAGGCGGTTAATGACAAACAGGCTTAACACCACCAGCAGCAACGCCACCAGGTAGAGGAAGATGACGCGATCGGAGGGATCGTATTTCAGGCCAAAGAAATTGCTGAACGTGTCCCAGCCGCCTTCGCGGGCGGTACGGCTGAACTCGAGTCCGAAGAGCGTCGGTTTCGGAATCTGACTGATACCGTTCGGTCCGCCGGTAATTTCGGTGTTATTGAGCAGCAATATGCGCACAATTTCGCCGAACCCGAGGGTAACGATCGCCAGATAGTCACCGCGCAGACGCAGCACCGGAAAACCGAGCAGGAAGCCCGCCGCCGCCGCCATCAACCCGGCAATCGGCAGACAGGTCCAGAAGCCCAGACCGTAATAGTGATTGAGCAGCGCAAAAGTGTAAGCGCCGATGGCGTAAAAGCCGCCGTATCCCAGCACCAGCAGACCAGAAAGACCAACAACCACGTTCAGCCCGAGACCGAGAATAATGTAGATCATGGTCAGAGTGGCGATATCCACCGTCCCACGCGACACCATAAACGGCCACGCCACCGCAAGCACCAGCAGCGCCACGAGGAACAGTTTCTGCTTCACCGTGGAGCCATCAATCGCGGGCAGAATAAACTTCGGCCCGGAAACGCTTTTTAGCCCTTTCTGGAAAGCAGGTCGCAAAAGCTGGAAGAAAAAGACCACCGCAGTGCCGATAAACACCCACTGCCAACGGATGTCTGAAGCCGTGTCGACCACCAGTTTGGTGCCATCCAGCTCCAGTTGCACGCCCATAAAGACGCCCGCCAGCACAAAGAACATAGCGGCAGAGAGCAGCGCCATTGCAATATGCATCGGTTTCATACTTTCTCTACCTCCGGGCGACCCAGAATACCGGTCGGCATCACCAGCAGCACCAGGATCAGCAGGGCGAATGAGACCACATCTTTATATTCCGTACTCAGATAGGCAGAAGAGAGCGCCTCCGCAATCCCCAGGATCAGCCCGCCAATCATCGCCCCCGGAATGCTGCCAATCCCACCGAGCACCGCAGCGGTAAAGGCTTTCATCCCGGCCATAAAGCCGATGTAAGGGTTAATTACGCCGTAGAACTGACCGAGCAGCACGCCCGCCACTGCCGCCATCGCCGCGCCAATCACAAAGGTCAGCGCAATCACCCGATCGGTGTTGATGCCAAGCAGGCTCGCCATTTTCAGATCTTCCGCGCAGGCACGGCAGGCGCGCCCCATACGGGAATAGCGAATGAAAATCGTCAGCGCCAGCATGGCGAGGAAAGTAACAATCCATATCACCGCCTGCATGGTGGTAATAGACGCAGAGAAGTTTTCGCTATGGCCCACCACCCACTGACCGTTAAACAGGCTGGGCAGCGCCACATCGCGCGAACCTTCGGTCAGGCTGACGTAGTTTTGCAGGAAGATAGACATGCCGATTGCCGAGATGAGTGCAATCAGGCGCTTAGAGTTACGCACCGGGCGATAGGCTACCCGTTCGATACTCCAGCCGTAGGCGCTGGCAATGACGATTGCGCCGACGAATCCCGCCGCCACCAGCAGCCAGCCGGTATCAATGCCCAGCATCATCAGTGCGGCGATGATCATAAAGGAGACGTAGCTGCCAATCATGTAAACCTCGCCGTGGGCGAAGTTGATCATGCCGATAATGCCGTAAACCATGGTGTAGCCGATGGCTATCAGCGCGTAGGTACTGCCCAGCGTGACGCCGTTAAACATCTGCTGCAAGAAATACAAAAACTGCTCAGACATAACGTAACCTTTCTAAACCCGCCCGTTTTTCACGGACGGTGGGATGATCACTTGGCTGCCGTGGATGAACCGTCGGCGTGCCACTGGAAGACACCAAAATCGAATCCCTTAAGATCGCCTTTTTCATCCCAGTTCAGCGGCCCAATTACGGTGTTTGCACCGTTAGCTTTTAAATCTTTCACCAGCGCCAGCGGCTCATCGCTGCCGGTACGTTCAAGGGCAGTTGCCAGAGATTGCACCGCCGCGTAGGTGATCCAGACATAGGGCCCGGACGGATCTTTCTTGTCTGCTTTCAGCGCATCAACGATGCCCTGGTTTGTCGGATCCTGGTCATAGCGTTTTGGCATGGTGACCAACATGCCTTCAGCGGCATCACCGGCAATGTTCGACAGTGACGCATTACCGACACCTTCCGGCCCCATAAACTGGGTTTTCAGGCCAACGGAACGGGCCTGGCGCAGCATCTGCCCCATTTCCGGGTAGTAACCGCCGTAGTAAACGAAGTCGATGTTTTCTTTTTTCAGGCGGGCGATCAGCGCGGAGAAATCTTTCTCTCCAGCGGTAATGCCGTCGAAGAAGACGACGTTGGCGTTAGCCGCTTTCAGCCCGTCCTGCACCGAACGTGCCAGCCCTTCGCCATACTGTTGTTTGTCGTGAATGATGGCGATGCGCTGGGGCTTCACCGTCTCAAGAATGTATTTTGCCGCCGTTGGCCCCTGGGAAGAGTCCAGCCCGGCAGTACGCATGATGTATTGATAACCGCGTTGGGTCAGCTCCGGATTGGTCGCTCCCGGCGAGATCATCAGAATACCTTCGTCTTCATAGATATCTGATGCAGGTTGGGTAGAGGAGGAACACAGATGACCAATAACATATTTAATGCCGTCGTTAACGATTTTGTTGGCGACCGCAACGGCTTGTTTCGGGTCGCAGGCGTCGTCATATTCCACGCCAACCAGTTTATCGCCCTTAATTCCCCCTTTGGCATTAATGTCTTTAATTGCCTGACGCGCGCCGTTAAATTCCATATCGCCCCACTGAGCAATCGGGCCGGACATCGCGCCGACAACGGCGACTTTAATATCGTCAGCCATAGCGGTGTGTGAAATTGCCAGTGCAATCATCCCTGCGATGATAGTTTTCGCATTCCGTTTCATAGTCAAAAATCCCCATTCGTGATGTTGTGTTGCTTTGTTTTTATGTGTTAACAAATCAGACTGTTCTTTTTTTATACTGCACTGTTTTTGCCTGTCTGATTAAGGGTTTAGCGCAGTATTTTGTGATGATAGCGATTAAAATCCCTATTTTTCAGTCGATTAAGAACAGATAATATTCTGAATTTATTGATAGATAAACAGAAAAAAGCGCCGTTGTCAGCATAAAATAACGGTACAAAGGGCAGAATAATTCACTACCATTCAGGGGATTATGCTGGATATTTTTCATTCTCTAATGTTTTAACTTTGTAATTATTGCTGAAAAAAAATTAATCACCTGCCAAAAGAAATAAAAAAGAGAAAGCCTCCGATTAAATTATTTCGCTACACTGGCTCCACTTTTGTGATTTACACGGGTTCCCCATGAAGCTGACCATCATTCGATTAGAAAACTTTAGCGACCAGGACCGGATTGACCTGCAAAAGATCTGGCCGGAATATTCCCCTTCCTCTTTACAGGTTGACGATAACTACCGTATCTACGCCGCGCGTTTTAACGAGCGCCTGCTCGCTGCCGTGCGGGTAACCTTAAGCGGCACCGAGGGGGCACTGGATTCTCTACGCGTGCGGGAAGTCACCCGACGTCGCGGTGTGGGGCAATATCTGCTGGAAGAGGTTTTGCGTAACAATCCTGACGTTTCATGTTGGTGGATGGCGGATGCTGGCGTGGAAGATCGCGGCGTGATGACGGCGTTTATGCGAGCACTGGGATTTACGGCACAACAGGGTGGCTGGGAGAAGCATTAATCGTCAAGTTTGATTTCAAAAGTGATATTGCCTGATGCGCTACGCTTATCAGGCCTACAATGTGTGCTGCAATTTACTGATTTCTTTGAATCTTGTAGGCCGGATAAGGCGTTTACGCCGCATCCGGCATGAAGCAACGTACTCGATATTAGCAATTTGGCGGCAACCCAAAGTTGCCGATTAATGATTACTTCGCATCAGTCGCCGTGCCGTTGGCGTGCCAGTCAAACACACCGAACTCAAAGCCTTTCAGATCGCCTTTCTCATCCCAGGTCAGCGGCCCCATCACCGTATCAACCGAGTTCGCTTTCAGGTATTTAGCGATCTCCGCCGGATCGTCAGACTGATTCAGCCCCGCTTGCAAAGATTGCAGCGCGGCGTAGGTGGTCCAGACGAACGCGCCGCTTGGGTCCTGTTTTTTCGCTTTGATCGCGTCAACAATGGGTTTGTTCGCCGGAACCTGATCGTAGTTCTTCGGCTTGGTCACCAGCAGCCCTTCCGCTGATTCGCCCGCAATGTTAGACAGCGAGACGTTAGCCACGCCTTCTGGCCCCATAAACTGAGTTTTCAGCCCTGCCGCGCGTGCCTGACGCAGGATTTGCCCCATTTCCGGGTGATAACCGCCGTAGTAAACGAAATCGATATTCTCTTTCTTCAAACGCGCCACCAGGGTAGAGAAATCTTTTTCCCCGGCGGTGATGCCATCAAAGAACACCACGTTAGCATTGCCTTTCTTCAGGCCGTCCTGCACTGCACGCGCCAGACCTTCGCCGTACTGCTGTTTGTCGTGAACGATAGCAATGCGTTGCGGTTTCACTTTCTCAAGTATATATTTCGCCGCCGTCGGCCCCTGGTCGGAGTCCAGGCCGGTGGTGCGCAGGATCAGCTGATAGCCACGGGCGGTCAGCTCTGGTGCGGTTGCCGCTGGGGTGATCATTAAAATGCCTTCGTCTTCGTAGATGTCAGACGCAGGCTGCGTTGATGAAGAACAGAGGTGACCAATCACGTATTTAATGCCGTCGTTAACGACTTTGTTCGCCACCGCAACCGCCTGTTTCGGGTCACAGGCATCGTCATATTTTACGATTTGCAGTTTGTTGCCTTTGATACCACCTTTAGCATTGATATCCGCAACCGCCTGCTCAGCACCAGTAAACTCCTGGTCACCGTACTGGGCCACCGGACCGGACATTGCGCCCACGACCGCGACTTTAATATCTTCTGCCAGAGCCATATTGCTGAATGCCAGCGCGATACATCCTGCCAGTAACGCTTTACCCTTCATGTTCATCCTGAGAATCCCCATTCTTCTGGTTATTACGTGTGTTGTGATGTTGTTGTTCAGCACTTTATTTCGTTTTATGCATGACTACCCGTGCTTTAGCAGCATACTCTGCTAAAACATACCCCATTTTTATGATATTGGAATAGCTATTTTGACAGTTTATTAACAATCTGAGTGGGGATTGGCGTTTTGCCGGAGGGGAAATTGATTATTACAGAGGCCCAAAAAACAAAAACCCCGGACTCTCATCCAGGGTTCTCTGCTTAATAGCGGAAATTACGCTTCAATGGCAGCGCGCAATTTTTTCATCGCGTTCTTTTCCAGCTGGCGCACACGCTCAGCGGAAACACCGTAACGGTCAGCCAGTTCCTGCAACGTGGACTTGTTGTCTTCGTCCAGCCAGCGCGCGCGGATGATATCCTGGCTACGCTCGTCCAGACCTTGCATCGCGTCGGTCAGACGGTTTGCCGCCTGCTCTTCCCAGTTATCATCTTCAATACCGTCGGCAAAGTTAGATGATTTATCCTGCAGATAGAGCACCGGAGCCATCGGCTGGCTGTCGGAATCGTCGTCGGAAGACAGGTCAAAGGTCATGTCCTGTGCCGCCATACGTGATTCCATCTCACGTACGTCTTTGCTGGTTACGCCCAGTTCACGGGCCACCATCTCGACTTCATCCTGGTTAAACCAGCCCAGACGCTGCTTGGTTTTACGCAGGTTGAAGAACAGTTTGCGTTGCGCTTTGGTGGTCGCAACTTTGACGATACGCCAGTTACGCAGAACGTATTCGTGGATCTCTGCTTTGATCCAGTGAACGGCGAAGGAGACCAGGCGCACACCCACTTCCGGGTTAAAACGGCGCACTGCTTTCATCAGGCCGATGTTACCTTCCTGAATCAAATCCGCCTGTGGCAGGCCATAGCCCGCATAATTACGAGCAATATGAACAACAAACCGCAGGTGAGACAGGATCAGCGTTTTAGCTGCTTCCAGATCGCCATGGTAATGCAGCTTTTCAGCCAGCGCCCGCTCCTCGTCAGCCGACAACATCGGCCACGCGTTAGCTGCCCGGATGTAGGAATCCAGGTTGCCAACTGGGGCTAAAGCTAAACTTTGCATTTTGTCAGTCATTCAAATCCTCTCAATCGATATCTTCTGGCGCTTCAGTGGTAGCAACAACTGTGCCAGAGCTTAAGAGCAACGAGGTTATCATTCACTGTTTTATCAGACCGTGATTTTATCCACAAGTTCAATGCAACGCTGTGAATAAATTACGCACAAAATGTGACATAGAGATGAAATACCGGGAAGAGACAACGGGGTCTCTTTCCCTGCTACGGAACCCATTGCAGGGAAAGAGTATAACACGCTTTTATTATTCAGGCGTAAAGTGGCGTAAATGTTGTACCGTGGCAAGCCACGCTGCCACCCAGCCAATCATCGAGCATACCAGCAGCAATAGCAGACATTCATCGAAAGATAAGCCATTGATATCAAACTTCGTTCCGAAAACCTGTGCCACTTCCGCAACCGCCGAAGACAAACGCAGTACCAGAATCTCTGACAAAATTAATGACAACAATGCGCCAGAAAATCCCAGCAATGCGCCACCGTACAGGAACGGGCGCAGGATGAAACCATCCGTCGCACCAATCAGTTTCTGCACGTTAATAGAATCACGGCGAGCAAAGATACTCAGGCGCACACTGTTACCGATGACGAGGAACACTGCCGCCACCATCAATACGCCGATCATTGCCGAAACGCGCCCGACCAGCCCGGTCAACGCCGCCAGGCGGGCAAACCAGCTGTCATCCATCCGCACTTCGTCAATGCCGTTAATCTGCGTGATACGATCACGCAGCGTATTCAGTGACTCCGTCCCCTGAAAATCGAGTTTCGGGATCACCACCGCCACTGCCGGAAGCGGGTTTTCTTCCAGCATATCCAGCGCACCACCAAAACCAGACCAGTTACGGAACTCGCCCAGTGCGTCTTCACGAGAAAGATAATTCACTTTCTCCACGCCTTGCTCGGCCTGCAACTGTGCCACCACGCCCGCAGCGGCGTCATCATCCAGCGTTTTTTGCAGATAAACAGTGATTTGCGGTGACGGATAATATTGCGTCGCCGCCTGGTTAACGTTTTTGTACACCATATAACAGACGCTAGGCAGCGTCAGGGAGATGGCGATAACCATCACCGTTAAAAACGTGGCGAACGGTTTGCTTTTCAGATCCTGCAATGCGCCGTGGAAGGCATAGCGTACCTGTTCGTTGAAAACGTTGGTTTTGCGATTTACCGGTTTTGGCGAGGATTTCGCGCGTTTCGGCGCGTTACGACCGCCGTCGCCAGAGCCGCCGACCGATTTACGGAAGCGATCCAGACGCCCGCCAAACTGCCGAATATGATTGATTGCATCGCGCTTATTCATGGCCCACGCCTCCATGCAAGTGACCATCGCTCAGGGTGAGCATGCGATAGGAACGTCGCGAAATCAGGTTGATGTCGTGCGTTGCCATCAATACGGTTACCCCAACGCGGTTAAACTCTTCAAACAGACGTAAAATGCCTTCCGACAGCGCGTCGTCCAGGTTACCAGTCGGTTCGTCCGCCAGCAGTACCGCGGGCTTGTTCACCACCGCGCGGGCAATGCCAACACGCTGTTGTTCACCGCCGGAAAGCTGAATAGGGAAGTTCTTCGCTTTGTCCAGTAGCCCGACTTTATCCAGCGCCGCCGACACCCGGCGACGAATGTCATCACCGCTGGCACCGGCGATAATCAGCGGGATCGCCACGTTATCATAGACAGTACGGTCCATCAGTAGATGGTGATCCTGGAAAATCATGCCAATCTGGCGGCGCAGAAACGGAACTTCACGGTTTTTCAGCCGCGTGATGTCATGGCCGCTAAACCAGATTTTCCCGGCGCTGGGACGCTCAATCCCACAGATCAGCTTCAGGAGGGTACTTTTCCCTGCGCCGGAATGACCGGTCAGAAACGCCATCTCACCCGGCTGCATATGGAACGTAACGCCCTGCAGCGCCTGTCTCCCACCGAGATAAGCCTTGCTGACATGTTCAAAGCGAATCATTGTTAATCCTCTCGGGCAAAAAGTGCCTCTATAAAGTCGTCCGCCTTAAACGGACGCAAATCCTCAATACGTTCGCCGACACCAATGTAGCGGATAGGGATACCAAACTGGTCAGCCACCGAGAAAATTACCCCGCCTTTCGCCGTGCCGTCCAGTTTCGTTAGCGTGATGCCGGTTAAGCCAACGGCTTCGTGGAACAGTTTGGCCTGGCTTACCGCATTCTGCCCGGTGCTGGCATCGATGGTCAGCATAACTTCATGCGGAGCTTCAACGTCGAGTTTCTTCATCACGCGGACGATTTTCTTCAACTCTTCCATCAGGTGCGATTTGTTTTGCAGGCGTCCGGCGGTATCGGCAATCAGGACGTCGATGTTACGCGCTTTAGCGGCCTGAATGGCATCGAAGATAACAGAAGCGGAATCCGCACCGGTATGCTGGGCAATCACCGGAATATTGTTGCGCTGACCCCAGACCTGAAGCTGTTCAACCGCTGCTGCACGGAAAGTATCGCCTGCCGCCAGCATCACCGATTTACCCTGCTGCTCAAACTGACGCGCCAGCTTACCAATCGTCGTGGTTTTACCCACACCGTTGACGCCCACCATCAGGATCACGAACGGCGTTTTACCTTCAACATTCAGCGGCTCATCGACTTTCGCCAGAATCTCGCCCATCTCTTCTTTCAGCAGGCCATAGAGCGCCTCGGCATCACGAAGCTGCTTGCGGGATGCGCCTTCCGTCAGATTGGTGATAATTTTACGAGTGGTTTCCACGCCCACATCGGCGATCAACAGCTGTTCTTCCAGCTCTTCAAACAGATCATCGTCGATTTTTTTACCGCGGAACAGGCTGATAAATCCGGAACCGAGATTTTCTTTGGTTTTTAACAGGCTGCGTTTCAGGCGCGCGAAGAAACCTTCTTTGGTCGGTTTTTCCTGCTCCTGAGCGATTTCTTCCACCGGCTGCTCTTCTTCTGCCGGAGAAACCACCATTACCGCCTCTTCTGCCGCTTCGGCAGCCAGCGCCTGTGCCTCCGGCTCTTCGTCGGTGATTTCTTCTTTAGCCGCTTCTTCTTCCGCCGCTTCGACAATCTCTACGGTTTCCGCTTCGGCCTGCCACTCTTCTGGCGAAACCGCTTCGGCGTTGACGTCTTCCGACAACGGCAGTTCTTCACGTTCGATAGCCACTGGCTCCGGCGTTTCTTCTACGACCGGTTCCGGCTGTGCAACGACTTCCGCTTCAGGCTGCGCTTTTTCACTTTCAGCAACCTGTTCAGTAACTTCCACAACGTCGGCAGCAAAAGTTTCCGCCTCGGCTTCAGTATGCGCCTGCGGCTGCTCTTCAACGGCGTGTTCAGAAGCCTTCACAGGCTCTTGCGCCTGAACGATTTCTTCTACAACTGGTTGTTCATTCTGAACTTCTGTCTCTTTTTCCGGGGTCTGCTCTTTTTGACCAAAGCCCAGCCAGGAAAAAAAGCCACGTTTTTTTTCTTTCGCCATTTGCGACTACACTCCTCGCTGTTGCTTCATGGCACAGCGTTAACGCTATGTACATAGCAGCTAAAAAAATGATGAAATAGTCTATCACTTAACTTAATTCACATCACCGCCTGCAAGTATGTGTTATCTGGCGGATTGAGCAATTTATCATGAAAAAACCGAATCATTCCGGCAGCGGCCAAATCCGCATTATTGGCGGGCAGTGGCGAGGCCGTAAACTCCCGGTTCCTGATAGCCCAGGTCTGCGCCCCACCACCGACCGCGTACGCGAAACGTTGTTTAACTGGCTGGCTCCGGTCATTGTTGACGCCCAATGTCTGGATTGCTTCGCCGGAAGCGGCGCGCTGGGGCTGGAAGCGTTATCGCGCTACGCTGCGGGGGCCACGTTGATTGAGATGGATCGTGCGGTTTCTCAGCAGTTAATTAAGAATCTGGCGACACTAAAAGCAGGCAATGCACGCGTGGTGAACAGCAACGCGATGTCATTCCTGGCGCAAAAAGGCACACCGCATAATATCGTGTTTGTCGATCCACCGTTCCGCCGTGGCTTGTTAGAAGAGACGATAAATTTACTGGAAGATAACGGCTGGCTGGCTGACGAAGCCCTGATTTATGTCGAAAGCGAAGTCGAAAACGGTCTGCCCACTGTTCCGGCAAACTGGTCATTACATCGGGAAAAAGTGGCGGGTCAGGTGGCTTATCGGCTGTATCAACGCGAAGCACAAGGAGAAAGTGATGCTGATTAATATTGGTCGTTTGTTAATGCTCTGTGTTTGGGGATTTTTAATCCTCAACCTGGTGCATCCCTTCCCACGCCCGCTGAATATTTTCGTTAACGTGGCGCTGATTTTTACCGTGCTGATGCATGGTATGCAGCTGGCGCTATTGAAATCCACTTTACCGAAAGATGGCCCGCAGATGACCACCGCCGAAAAGGTGCGGATTTTCCTTTTCGGCGTGTTTGAACTGCTGGTCTGGCAGAAGAAATTTAAAGTTAAAAAATAACCTTATTGTTCGCCTATAAAGCTGACAAAGCGCGTTCCTTTATAGCTCAGCGTACCTTTATCGCCCACTGTCAGGGCGTGGTACTGCTGGGCGTCGAGGCGAAACGTCTGCTCCATTCCTCCGCTTTGCGGTTTGAAGCTTGCCTCATAGCGCATACTGGTGCCTGCCGGAGTCACTTCCTGCTGGCGCGAACGGCGATCGTTAATCGGTTTTTCCCGCTTGTTGCTCACCACCACCAGCTTTTGCTGGAGCGGTGCCATATCATTATCAGCTTTTTCCCGTCGTTGTTGCATAAAACGAAACGATGCGGCGACGATGATTAAGCCAATGATAACAATAAGGAAAAGAGGTGGTTTACTCATCTTTATCCCTCATCGGAAAATGCGGAAATAAGCATACCCTGCCAGTTATGGTGTTGTCATCCGTCCACCCTCGCCACTAAACTGGAAGCAAGACCGTAGGCATTCCGCTTACGAAAAAATAACGAATTCAAGGAACTAAGATGCTTTGGTCGTTTATCGCTGTCTGTCTTTCCGCATGGCTATCTGTGGATGCATCGTATCGTGGGCCAACCTGGCAACGCTGGGTGTTTAAACCGTTAACCCTTCTTCTCCTGCTGTTGCTGGCCTGGCAAGCGCCGATGTTCGACGCCATTAGCTATCTGGTGCTGGCGGGGCTGTGTGCCTCACTGCTGGGCGATGCGCTAACCCTGTTGCCACGTCAACGTCTGATGTACGCCATCGGCGCGTTTTTCCTCTCGCACCTGCTGTACACCATCTATTTCGCCAGTCAGATGACGCTCTCTTTCTTCTGGCCTCTGCCGTTGGTGCTGCTGGTTCTGGGCGCGCTGTTACTGGCGATTATCTGGACGCGTCTGGAAGAGTATCGTTGGCCTATCTGCACGTTTATCGGCATGACGCTGGTGATGGTGTGGCTGGCAGGTGAACTGTGGTTCTTCCGTCCGACCGCTCCGGCGCTCTCTGCGTTTGTCGGCGCTTCGTTGCTGTTTATCAGTAACTTTGTCTGGCTGGGTAGTCACTATCGCCGACGCTTCCGTGCGGATAACGCCATTGCCGCGGCCTGCTACTTTGCTGGTCACTTCCTCATCGTCCGCTCGCTGTATCTCTGATAAAACTTGACTCTGGAGTCGACTCCAGAGTGTATCCTTCGGTTAATGAGAAAAAACTTAACCGGAGGATGCCATGTCGACTCCTGACAATCACGGCAAGAAAGCCCCTCAATTTGCTGCGTTCAAACCGCTAACTACGGTACAGAACACCAACGACTGTTGCTGCGGCGGCGCATGTTCCAGCACGCCAACTCTCTCTGAAAACGTCTCCGGCACCCGCTATAGCTGGAAAGTCAGCGGTATGGACTGCGCCGCCTGTGCGCGCAAAGTGGAAAATGCCGTGCGCCAGCTTGCAGGCGTGAATCAGGTACAGGTGTTGTTCGCCACCGAAAAACTGGTGGTGGATGCCGACAATGACATCCGGGCACAAGTTGAATCTGCGGTGCAAAAAGCGGGCTATTCCCTGCGCGATGAACAGGCCTCCGACGAACCACAAGAATCACGCCTGAAAGAGAATCTGCCGCTGATTACGCTTATCGTGATGATGGCAATCAGTTGGGGGCTGGAGCAGTTCAATCATCCGTTTGGTCAACTGGCGTTTATCGCGACCACGCTGGTTGGGCTGTACCCAATTGCTCGTCAGGCATTACGGCTGATCAAATCTGGCAGCTACTTCGCCATTGAAACCTTAATGAGCGTAGCCGCTATTGGTGCGCTGTTTATTGGCGCAACGGCTGAAGCTGCGATGGTGTTGCTGCTGTTTTTGATTGGTGAACGACTGGAAGGCTGGGCCGCCAGCCGCGCGCGTCAGGGCGTTAGCGCGTTAATGGCGCTGAAGCCAGAAACCGCCACGCGTCTGCGTAACGGTGAGCGTGAAGAGGTGGCAATAAACAGCCTGCGGCCTGGCGATGTGATTGAAGTTGCGGCAGGTGGGCGTTTGCCTGCCGACGGTAAACTGCTCTCACCGTTTGCCAGTTTTGATGAAAGTGCCCTGACCGGAGAATCCATTCCTGTGGAGCGCGCGACGGGCGATAAAGTTCCTGCAGGCGCCACCAGCGTAGACCGTCTGGTAACGCTGGAAGTGCTGTCAGAACCGGGTGCCAGCGCCATTGACCGGATTCTGAAACTGATTGAAGAAGCCGAAGAGCGCCGCGCACCTATTGAGCGGTTTATCGACCGTTTCAGCCGTATTTACACGCCAGCGATTATGGCCGTCGCCCTGCTGGTAACGCTGGTGCCGCCGCTGCTGTTTGCCGCCAGCTGGCAGGAGTGGATTTATAAAGGGCTGACGCTGCTGCTGATTGGTTGCCCGTGTGCTTTAGTTATCTCCACGCCCGCGGCGATTACCTCCGGGCTGGCGGCAGCAGCGCGTCGTGGGGCGTTGATTAAAGGCGGCGCGGCGCTGGAGCAGCTGGGTCGTGTTACCCTGGTGGCGTTTGATAAAACCGGTACGCTGACCGTCGGTAAACCGCGCGTTACCGCGATTCATCCGGCAACGGGTATTAGTGAATCTGAACTGCTGACACTGGCGGCGGCGGTCGAGCAAGGCGCGACGCATCCACTGGCACAGGCCATTGTGCGCGAAGCACAGGTTGCTGAACTCGCCATTCCCACCGCCCAATCACAGCGGGCGCTGGTCGGGTCTGGCATTGAAGCGCAGGTTAACGGTGAGCGCGTGTTGATATGCGCTGCCGGAAAACATCCTGCTGATGCATTTGCTGGTTTGATTAATGAACTGGAAAGCGCCGGGCAAACGGTAGTGCTGGTAGTACGTAATGATGACGTGCTGGGTGTCATTGCGTTGCAGGATACCCTGCGCGCCGATGCTGCAACTGCTATCAGTGAACTGAACGCGCTGGGTGTCAAAGGGGTGATCCTCACCGGCGATAATCCACGCGCAGCAGCGGCAATCGCCGGGGAACTGGGGCTGGAATTTAAAGCGGGCCTCTTGCCGGAAGATAAAGTTAAAGCGGTGACCGAGCTGAATCAACATGCGCCGCTGGCGATGGTCGGCGACGGTATTAACGACGCGCCAGCGATGAAAGCCGCCGCCATTGGGATCGCAATGGGCAGTGGCACGGACGTGGCCCTGGAAACCGCAGATGCAGCATTAACCCATAACCACCTGCGCGGCCTGGTGCAAATGATTGAACTGGCACGCGCCACTCACGCCAATATCCGCCAGAACATCACCATTGCGCTGGGGCTGAAAGGGCTCTTCCTCGTCACCACGCTGTTAGGGATGACCGGACTATGGCTGGCAGTGCTGGCAGATACGGGTGCGACGGTGCTGGTGACGGCGAATGCGTTACGGTTATTGCGCAGGAAATAAAGAGGCTATCAGTCTACGGTCCAACAATGCCGGATGCGGCGTGAACACCTTATCCGGCCTACACAGAGCATCGAACTCGTAGGCATGATAAGACGCGACAGCGTCGCATCAGGCATTGTGCACCGTATCGCCAGATGCAGCTTGAACGCCTTATCCGGCCTACAAACCGGTTTCAAGCAGCAACATTGAGCGCGATCGGTCCCCTCGCCTCTCTGGGGAGAGGGTTAGGGTGAGGGCAAAAGGCGGCATCGAAGCCAATCTTCCCCCATCAACCGCCTTTACGAATCAAATAACGATAAGGCAGTCCATCCGTCTCTTTAGCAACCAGTTCGTGTTCCATAAAGGTACAAAACCCAGGAATATCACGGGTCGTCGCCGGATCGTCAGCAATAATCAGCAACGTTTCACCTGGCTGCATATTGCGCACTGTTTTGCGCACCATCATTACTGGTTCCGGGCAGCGCAGGCCAAGTGCGTCGAGTGTGTGGTCAGGGCTGGAAAAGAGATCGGTCATTTTCTTCTCATCACATAAAAAAACGGCGCCAGTTTACGCCCTGTGAGTCCGTAAGCAAACCAGGTTAACGATTGCGTGAAAATTAACCATTGCATTGTCAACGTAAAGCAGTATCATGCGGCGGCTCGAAAAAAGGGTCAGCACGTTATTATGTTAAGGTAACAGACGTGTCGTACGTATTGGGTTCCCTCACCCCAATGGTTAATCAAAAAGGTACAATATGAACGTTTTCTCGCAAACGCAACGCTATAAGGCGTTGTTCTGGTTATCGTTATTTCATCTGCTGGTGATCACCTCCAGTAACTATCTGGTTCAGCTTCCGGTCTCCATTTTTGGTTTTCATACCACCTGGGGCGCGTTTAGCTTTCCGTTTATCTTTCTCGCTACTGACCTGACCGTGCGTATTTTTGGCGCGCCGCTGGCTCGTCGCATCATCTTTGCGGTAATGATCCCCGCATTGCTGATCTCCTACGTCATCTCATCGCTGTTTTATATGGGGTCATGGCAAGGATTCGGCGCGCTCGCCCACTTCAACCTGTTTGTCGCCCGTATCGCCACCGCCAGTTTCATGGCCTACGCGCTGGGGCAGATCCTCGACGTGCACGTTTTTAACCGCCTGCGTCAGAGTCGTCACTGGTGGCTGGCACCGACAGCGTCCACACTGTTCGGTAACGTCAGCGACACGCTGGCCTTCTTCTTCATTGCCTTCTGGCGTAGCCCGGATGCCTTTATGGCTGAACACTGGATGGAAATCGCGCTGGTCGATTACTGTTTCAAAGTGTTAATCAGTATCGTTTTCTTCCTGCCAATGTATGGCGTATTACTCAATATGCTGTTGAAAAGACTGGCAGATAAATCCGAAATCAACGCTTTGCAGGCGAGTTAAAGGTTCGTTATCAGAGTTGTGATAAGATGGATGAATGAGCCGTTATGGCCGTTTATCGAAAGGAAGAAGTCAATGCGCAATCTGGTTAAATATGTCGGAATTGGCCTGCTGGTTATGGGGCTTGCGGCCTGTGATGATAAAGACACTAACGCTACGGCGCAGGGTTCAGTCGCGGAAAGTAACGCCACCGGGAATCCCGTCAACCTGCTTGATGGCAAGTTAAGTTTCTCGCTGCCAGCGGATATGACCGACCAGAGCGGTAAGCTGGGAACGCAGGCTAATAACATGCATGTCTGGTCCGACGCCACCGGGCAAAAAGCAGTGATCGTCATCATGGGCGATGATCCGAAAGAAGATCTGGCGGTGCTGGCGAAGCGTCTGGAAGATCAGCAACGTAGCCGCGATCCGCAGCTGCAAGTGGTAACCAATAAAGCCATTGAGCTGAAAGGTCACAAAATGCAGCAGTTAGACAGCATTATCTCCGCGAAAGGCCAGACGGCGTACTCTTCCGTTATTCTGGGTAACGTGGGTAATCAACTGCTAACCATGCAAATTACGCTGCCAGCTGACAATCAGCAAAAAGCACAGACCACCGCAGAAAACATCATTAATACGCTGGTTATTCAGTAAGTTTTAAGATGATGAGGCGGCCTCAGGTATTTCCACCGGAGGCCGTTTTTTTAATCGCCACGTCAGTAATAACGCGATTGCGACCAGTCCCGCCGCCGCCAGATAAATCACCGGAACGCCCGCCCAACTCATCACCAGCCCAGCCAGTGGTCCGGTCACGCCAAGCGATAAATCCATAAATACGGTGTAAGTTGCCAGCGCCGCCCCCTGATTTTGCTGCGGAACCGCTTTTACCGCCACTACGCCCAATGCAGGGAACACCAGCGAAAACCCCGCCCCCGCCAGTAAGACGCCGATTTTCGCCATCCACGGCATAGTTGCCACGCCAACCAGTAGCAGGCCGATTATCTCAACGCTAAAGCAAATCATCGCCACGTTTAAGCCGCCGATACGGTTAATGCCGTTAGGGAATAACAAACGCGTACCGACAAACGCACAGCTAAACAGCGTCAGCGCGAAAGCCGCACCGTCCCAACCTTTAGCGTCATAAAACAGCGTGATAAAGGTGGCGATAACGCCAAATCCGGCGGAAGCCAGTGCCAGCGCCATACCGTACAGCCAGACGCGCCCAAGCACCGCACGAAACGGCAGCGGTTTGCCTTTACTGGCTTTTACCGTCGGACGCGGGATCGCCAACAAAATGGCCACCAGTGCCACGCCCATAATGATTAACGCTAACGCCTGCAATCCGCCCCAGTGATAAAACACGACACCTAACGGCGCACCCATCGCCATCGCCCCGTAAGTGACAATACCGTTCCACGAAATCACCCGCCCGATATGTAGCGAACCAACCACGCCAACACCCCACAGGGTCGATCCCGTTCCGGCAAAACTTTGTCCAATCCCAAGGATTACGCGCCCCAGGCACAGTAATAACAGGCTGATGACGGGCAGACTGGCGGTTAATCCTGCCGTCAGATATCCCAGACCGCTCAAAAAGCAGCCGCTTCAGGCGCAATCCGTTTAGCGCGGGTTCGGCTACGGGTTCGGGCATGAGGATCACCACATTTTTACAACAGTGTTTCATTTTTACCATGTGCTGACGTGAAAATCAGCAGTAAGAATCAGAATATTGCTGGCGTGACTCCCGCTACACTTAATACAAAAAGTCACAAGGAAGCCCCAATGGAAACCCCTCAACCCGATAAAACGGGCATGCGCATTCTGCTCAAGTTGGCCTCGCTGGTAGTGATCCTCGCGGGCATTCACGCAGCGGCAGATATCATTGTGCAGCTATTACTGGCGCTGTTTTTTGCCATCGTTCTCAACCCGCTCGTCACCTGGTTTATTCGTCGGGGAGTACAACGCCCCGTTGCCATTACGATTGTGGTTGTGGTGATGCTGATCGCACTCACCGCGCTGGTCGGCGTACTGGCGGCATCGTTTAACGAATTTATCTCTATGCTGCCGAAGTTTAATAAGGAGCTGACGCGCAAACTTTTTAAATTGCAGGAGATGTTGCCTTTTCTTAATTTGCATATGTCGCCGGAGCGAATACTACAGCGGATGGACTCGGAAAAAGTGGTTACCTTCACCACGGCGCTAATGACCGGGCTTTCCGGGGCAATGGCGAGCGTGCTTTTGCTGGTGATGACCGTAGTTTTTATGCTGTTTGAAGTGCGCCACGTCCCTTACAAAATGCGTTTCGCGTTGAATAATCCACAGATTCACATCGCCGGACTACACCGCGCACTTAAAGGCGTTTCGCATTATCTGGCGTTAAAGACGCTACTCAGTTTATGGACAGGCATAATCGTCTGGCTGGGGCTGGAGCTGATGGGGGCGCAGTTTGCGCTGATGTGGGCAGTACTGGCGTTTTTGCTCAACTACGTGCCCAATATCGGTGCGGTAATTTCCGCCGTACCGCCAATGATTCAGGTGCTGCTGTTTAATGGTATTTACGAATGTATTCTGGTCGGCGCATTGTTTTTAGTGGTCCATATGGTCATCGGCAATATTTTAGAACCACGGATGATGGGCCATCGCCTGGGGATGTCCACCATGGTGGTATTTCTTTCATTGTTAATTTGGGGATGGCTGCTCGGCCCGGTAGGGATGCTACTTTCGGTGCCATTAACCAGCGTGTGTAAAATCTGGATGGAAACCACCAAAGGCGGCAGCAAACTGGCGATTTTACTGGGGCCAGGCAGACCGAAAAGTCGGTTACCGGGATGAGGCGACAAGTGTTACGATACGCACTTTCATTTTCCATTAAACGTTGGCCCTGATATGTATCGGATAGTTCTGGGGAAAGTTTCGACCTTAAGCGCAGCTCCTCTGCCACCGGGTTTACGCGAGCAAGCACCGCAAGGTCCACGACGCGAACGCTGGCTGGCGGGGCGTGCATTGCTTTCGCACACGCTTTCCCCGCTACCGGAGATCATCTATGGCGAACAAGGCAAACCTGCATTCGCGCCGGAAACGCCGCTATGGTTCAACTTAAGCCATAGTGGTGACGATATCGCCCTGCTGTTGAGCGATGAAGGCGAAGTCGGCTGCGATATCGAAGTGATTCGCCCGCGCGCCAACTGGCGCTGGCTGGCGAACGCCGTATTCAGCCTCGGGGAACATGCCGAGATGGACGCCGTGCATCCTGATCAGCAACTGGAAATGTTCTGGCGCATCTGGACGCGCAAAGAAGCCATCGTTAAACAGCGTGGCGGCAGCGCCTGGCAAATCGTCAGCGTAGACAGCACCTATAACTCCTCGCTGTCAGTCAGCCATTGTCAGCTAGAAAATTTAAGCCTGGCGATCTGCACCCCTACCCCCTTTACGCTCACCGCCGACAGTGTGCAATGGATCGATTCAGTTAACTGATCCGCCCACCCGACTGCCCATCTATTGATCCAGAACAGGTAATCAGTATGACGAATACTTAAAATCGTCATACTTATTTCCGCCATCTATTTTAATCCATTGGGGTTACCATGTTCTCTACACTCCGCCGCACTCTATTTGCGCTGCTGGCTTGTGCGTCTTTTATCGTCCATGCCGCTGCACCAGATGAAATCACCACCGCCTGGCCGGTGAATGTCGGGCCACTAAACCCGCACCTTTACACGCCTAACCAAATGTTCGCCCAAAGCATGGTTTATGAACCGCTGGTGAAATATCAGGCAGACGGTTCGGTGATCCCGTGGCTGGCAAAAAGCTGGACTCATTCAGAAGATGGTAAAACCTGGACCTTCACCCTGCGTGATGACGTGAAGTTCTCCAACGGCGAACCGTTTGATGCAGAGGCGGCGGCAGAAAACTTCCGTGCAGTGCTCGATAACCGTCAACGTCACGCCTGGCTGGAGCTGGCAAACCAGATTGTTGATGTCAAAGCACTCAGCAAAAACGAGCTGCAAATCACCCTGAAAAGCGCCTACTATCCTTTCCTGCAAGAACTGGCCCTGCCCCGTCCTTTCCGTTTTATCGCACCCTCGCAGTTTAAAAACCACGAAACCATGAACGGAATTAAAGCGCCGATTGGCACCGGGCCGTGGGTTTTACAGGAATCGAAACTGAATCAGTACGATGTCTTCGTCCGTAACGAAAACTACTGGGGCGAAAAGCCGGCGATTAAAAAGATCACCTTTAACGTGATCCCGGACCCGACTACCCGCGCGGTGGCGTTTGAAACTGGCGATATCGACCTGCTGTACGGAAACGAAGGGTTATTACCGCTCGATACCTTCGCCCGCTTTAGCCAGAACCCGGCTTACCACACTCAACTGTCACAGCCGATCGAAACCGTGATGCTGGCGCTCAATACCGCCAAAGCCCCCACCAACGAGCTGGCAGTACGTGAAGCTCTTAATTACGCGGTGAACAAAAAATCGCTGATTGATAACGCGTTGTATGGTACCCAGCAGGTCGCCGACACCCTGTTTGCCCCTTCTGTGCCCTACGCCAACCTCGGCCTGAAACCGCGCCAGTACGATCCGCAGAAAGCGAAAGCGTTGCTGGAAAAAGCCGGTTGGACGCTGCCTGCAGGCAAAGACATCCGCGAGAAAAATGGTCAGCCGCTGCGCATTGAACTGTCGTTCATCGGCACCGATGCGTTAAGCAAATCGATGGCGGAAATCATTCAGGCTGATATGCGCCAGATTGGCGCAGATGTCTCGCTGATTGGCGAAGAAGAGAGCAGTATCTATGCTCGTCAGCGCGACGGTCGTTTTGGCATGATTTTCCACCGCACCTGGGGCGCGCCATACGATCCACACGCCTTCCTGAGTTCAATGCGCGTACCGTCGCACGCTGACTTCCAGGCACAGCAAGGTTTAGCCGACAAGCCGCTGATTGATAAAGAGATCGGCGAAGTGCTGGCGACCCATGACGAAACGCAACGTCAGGCGCTGTATCGCGACATTCTGACCCGTCTGCATGACGAGGCGGTTTATCTGCCTATCAGTTACATCTCAATGATGGTGGTTTCAAAACCGGAACTGGGTAACATCCCCTACGCGCCGATCGCCACCGAAATCCCGTTCGAACAGATTAAACCGGTGAAACCTTAATGTTGCGTTATGTATTACGCCGCTTTCTGCTGCTGATCCCGATGGTGCTCGCCGCCTCGGTGATCATTTTTCTGATGCTGCGCCTCGGCACCGGTGACCCGGCGCTCGATTATCTCCGTCTGTCTAACCTGCCGCCGACGCCGGAGATGCTGGCCTCTACCCGCACTATGCTGGGGCTGGATCAGCCGCTGTACGTCCAGTATGGCACCTGGTTGTGGAAGGCGCTGCATCTTGACTTTGGTATCTCATTCGCCAGCCAACGCCCGGTGCTGGACGATATGCTGAATTTCCTGCCCGCCACGCTGGAACTGGCGGGTGCGGCGCTGGTATTAATTCTGCTCACCTCCGTGCCGCTCGGTATCTGGGCGGCGCGCCACCGCGATCGCTTGCCCGATTTCGCCGTCCGTTTCATCGCGTTTCTCGGCGTGTCGATGCCTAACTTCTGGCTGGCGTTTTTACTGGTGATGGCGTTTTCGGTGTATCTGCAATGGCTACCCGCGATGGGTTACGGCGGCTGGCAGCACATCATTTTGCCTGCGGTATCCATCGCCTTTATGTCGCTGGCGATTAACGCGCGTTTGCTGCGCGCCAGTATGCTGGACGTCGCCGGTCAGCGTCACGTCACCTGGGCACGACTGCGTGGTCTGAGCGACAAACAGACCGAACGCCGCCATATTCTGCGCAATGCCTCGCTGCCGATGATCACTGCCGTGGGGATGCACATTGGCGAACTGATTGGCGGGACGATGATTATCGAAAACATCTTTGCCTGGCCGGGCGTCGGGCGCTATGCGGTGTCGGCGATTTTTAACCGTGACTATCCGGTGATCCAATGCTTTACGCTGATGATGGTGGTGGTTTTTGTGGTCTGTAATTTGATTGTCGATTTGCTCAACGCCGCGCTGGACCCGCGTATTCGTCGTCATGAAGGAGCGCACGCGTGAACTTTTTCCTCTCCTCCCGCTGGTCGGTTCGCCTGGCGCTGATCATTATCGCCCTGCTGGCGCTGATTGCGCTCACCAGCCAGTGGTGGCTGCCGTATGACCCTCAGGCTATTGATTTGCCGTCGCGCCTGCTCTCGCCGGATGCGCAGCACTGGCTGGGCACCGATCATTTAGGGCGCGATATTTTCTCGCGGCTGATGGCAGCGACCCGCGTGTCGCTCGGCTCGGTAATGGCCTGCCTGCTGTTGGTGCTGACATTAGGGCTGATTATTGGCGGCAGCGCCGGGCTGATTGGCGGGCGCGTTGATCAGGCCACCATGCGCGTCGCGGATATGTTTATGACCTTCCCAACCTCGATTCTGTCGTTCTTTATGGTCGGCGTGCTCGGCACCGGGTTGACCAATGTGATTATAGCCATCGCCCTGTCGCACTGGGCGTGGTATGCACGCATGGTGCGTAGCCTGGTGATTTCACTGCGCCAGCGCGAGTTTGTGCTGGCATCACGGCTTTCTGGCGCGGGCCATGTGCGGGTGTTTATTGATCATCTGGCAGGTGCGGTGATCCCCTCGCTGCTGGTGCTGGCGACGCTGGATATCGGTCATATGATGCTACACGTCGCGGGGATGTCCTTCCTCGGTCTCGGCGTGACCGCGCCGACCGCCGAATGGGGCGTGATGATTAACGACGCGCGTCAGTATATCTGGACCCAGCCGCTGCAAATGTTCTGGCCGGGGCTGGCGCTGTTTATCAGCGTGATGGCCTTTAACCTGGTGGGTGACGCACTGCGCGATCATCTGGACCCTCATCTGGTGACGGAGCACGCACACTAATGCCACAACAGATTGAACTCCGTAATATCGCGCTACAGGCCGCGCAGCCGCTGGTGCACGGCGTATCGTTAACCCTGCAACGTGGGCGTGTGCTGGCGTTAGTCGGCGGTAGTGGCAGCGGGAAGTCGCTGACCTGCGCCGCGACGCTGGGCATTCTGCCTGCTGGCGTTCGCCAGACGGCGGGGGAAATTTTGGCCGATGGAAAACCGGTTTCTCCCTGCGCCCTGCGCGGCATCAAAATTGCCACCATCATGCAGAACCCGCGCAGTGCCTTTAATCCGCTGCACACCATGCACACCCACGCGCGTGAAACCTGCCTGGCGCTGGGGAAACCCGCCGATGACGCTACGCTTACCGCTGCCATAGAAGCGGTGGGGCTGGAAAACGCCGCGCGCGTGCTGAAGCTCTACCCGTTCGAGATGAGCGGCGGCATGTTGCAGCGCATGATGATTGCGATGGCGGTGCTGTGCGAATCACCGTTTATCATCGCCGATGAACCGACCACCGATCTCGACGTGGTAGCACAGGCGCGCATCCTCGATCTGCTGGAAAGCATTATGCAAAAACAAGCACCGGGAATGCTGCTGGTTACCCATGATATGGGCGTGGTAGCGCGTCTGGCAGACGATGTGGCGGTAATGTCTCACGGTAAGATTGTTGAACAGGGCGATGTAGAAACGCTGTTTAACGCCCCCAAACATGCGGTAACGCGCAGCCTGGTTTCCGCTCATCTCGCCCTCTACGGTATGGAGCTGGCATCATGACTTTACTTAACGTCTCCGACCTTTCCCATCACTACGCGCACGGTGGATTTAGCGGCAAACATCAACACCAGGCGGTGCTGAATAACGTTTCCCTAGCCCTGAAAAGCGGTGAAACCGTCGCCCTGCTGGGGCGCAGCGGCTGCGGAAAAAGTACCCTCGCGCGGCTGCTGGTAGGGTTAGAGTCGCCCTCACAGGGAAATATTAGCTGGCGCGGCGAACCGTTGGCGAAGCTCAATCGCGCGCAACGTAAAGCGTTCCGCCGTGATATTCAAATGGTGTTTCAGGACTCCATCAGCGCCGTGAATCCGCGCAAAACCGTGCGCGAGATCCTGCGTGAACCGATGCGCCACCTGCTATCGCTGAAAAAAGCCGAACAACTGGCGCGCGCCAGTGAAATGCTGAAGGCGGTCGATCTCGACGACAGCGTGCTCGACAAACGCCCACCGCAGTTAAGCGGCGGCCAGCTCCAGCGCGTCTGCCTGGCTCGCGCGCTGGCGGTCGAACCGAAACTGCTGATTCTGGATGAAGCGGTTTCGAACCTTGATCTCGTGTTACAAGCGGGCGTCATTCGCCTGCTGAAAAAGCTGCAACAACAGTTTGGCACCGCCTGCCTGTTCATCACTCATGACTTACGCCTGGTGGAACGCTTTTGCCAGCGAGTGATGGTGATGGACAACGGACAAATCGTCGAAACCCAGGTGGTGGGAGATAAATTAACCTTTTCCTCTGACGCCGGACGTGTGCTACAAAACGCGGTATTACCCGCATTCCCCGTGCGCCGTCGCACCACAGAAAAGGTTTAACGCAAATGCAACGAGTCACCATCACGCTTGATGACGATTTACTGGAGACGCTGGACAGCGGTTGCTACTCTGCATGTGCACATTAATCACGACGACTGTCTGGAAATCGCCGTGTTGAAAGGTGACATGGGCGACGTGCAGCATTTTGCCGATGACGTCATCGCCCAGCGCGGCGTGCGGCACGGGCATTTGCAGTGCCTGCCGAAGGAAGATTAACACCTCCCAACGCGCCGTTATTTCCTGACGGCGCAGTAGACTTCTGCCAAATATCGACTCACGTCACATTTTTTTGATCACGATTTGGTCCCCTAAAATGTGAGACGCTTCGATCCTCTTTTTCGCCTGTTCACCTACTATACGCTTGAAGTTGTCCATGATTGTCCATAGACAACTGTAAATGTTCAGGTGCGCGCCATGAAATCATTGAGTAAGTCGTCACAAATACCGCTCTATCAACAAGTGGTGGAGTGGATAAGAGAAAGTATTTATACCGGGGATCTGGTGGAAGACGATCGCATTCCTTCGGAATACCAGATTATGGATATGCTGGAAGTGAGCCGGGGAACCGTTAAAAAAGCGGTCGCCCAACTGGTAAAAGAAGGCGTGTTGATACAGGTCCAGGGGAAGGGAACATTTGTCAAAAAAGAGAACGTGGCATATCCGTTAGGTGAAGGATTATTGTCATTCGCGGAATCGCTGGAAAGCCAGAAAATACATTTTACCACTGAAGTTATTACGTCACGGATTGAACCGGCTAATCGTTATGTGGCAGAGAAATTAAGAATAACGCCCGGTCAGGATATTCTTTACCTTGAGCGTTTACGTTCAATTGGTGATGAAAAAGCGATGCTGATAGAGAACCGTATCAATATTGAGCTATGCCCCGGCATCGTGGAAATCGATTTTAATCAACACAATTTATTTCCAACAATAGAAAGTTTGTCGCAAAGAAAAATTCGTTACTCGGAAAGTCGCTATGCCGCGCGATTAATTGGTAATGAACGCGGTCATTTTTTAGATATCAGTGAAGATGCACCCGTTTTGCATCTGGAGCAGTTAGTCTTTTTCTCCCGAGGATTACCCGTTGAGTTTGGCAACGTCTGGTTAAAAGGAAATAAATACTATCTTGGCACCGTGCTGCAACGGCGGGAAGTGAGTTAAGTACACTTTTTTAAGAGGAATAAAATGCAAGGCATACAGTTTCAGGAAAATTTTATTCAACGACTTCCGGCAGGGTTAAGCGTTGAACAGATCATCCATCAGTTAGCGCAACCGTTGGTTACCGCCGAACTGGTGGTCCCTGATTTTGCCGATCATGTACTGGAACGTGAGGCGACGTACCCAACGGGACTGCCTACCGAACCACCGTGTGTCGCCATTCCGCACACGGACCATAAACATGTCAGGCACAATGCAATTGCCGTCGGTATCCTGCCGGAACCGGTAGTGTTTGCCGATATGGGCGGCGACTCTGATCCCGTACCTGTCAGGGTGATTTTTTTGCTCGCCTTAGGCGAAAGTAATAAACAATTAAATGCCCTGGGCTGGATTATGGAGATGATTCAGGATACGCCCTTTATGCGCGCCCTGCTTACGATGGAAACAACAGAAATACACACAGCAATCTTAAACAAAATGAAAGAACGAGGTGAAATATGAGTCAAACCATTTTATTTGTCTGCGCCACGGGTATTGCCACATCCACGGCAGTAACAGAAAAAGTCATGGAATATTGTAAAGAGCACGGTCTTAACGTCAATTATTCCCAAACCAACGTTGCCTCTTTACCTGGAAATACTGACGGCGTAGCACTGGTAGTCTCAACGACTAAAGTGCCTTATGAACTCGACGTCCCGGTGGTTAACGGCTTGCCGATTATTACCGGTATTGGCGAAGAGAAAGTACTGGCGCAAATTGTTTCGATCCTTAAAAAGTAATTAATAATAATTAATTTCAACCCACTCCATCAGGCGCTAACGCGAGGTGCGCTCTCGCCTGAAAAAGAGGTTTATTATGAACGATATCGCGCATACCCTCTATAATATTGTGCAATATATATTGGGATTTGGTCCCACGGTAATGTTGCCGTTGGTGTTATTTATTCTTGCTCTCTTTTTTAAAGTAAAACCCGCTAAAGCCTTACGTTCGTCATTAACGGTCGGCATTGGTTTTGTCGGTATTTATGCCATTTTCGATATTCTTACCAGCAATGTCGGGCCAGCGGCCCAGGCGATGGTTGAACGCACCGGAATTAATTTACCGGTGGTGGATTTAGGCTGGCCGCCGCTTTCCGCTATTACATGGGGTTCGCCAATTGCCCCGTTTGTTATTCCCCTGACTATTCTGATTAACGTGGCGATGCTGGCGTTAAATAAAACCCGCACCGTTGACGTAGATATGTGGAACTACTGGCATTTTGCCCTTGCCGGTACGCTGGTTTATTACAGCACCGGCAGCCTGTTCTTTGGTTTGCTGGCAGCGGCGATTGCTGCGGTGGTAGTACTTAAACTCGCCGACTGGTCTGCGCCACTGGTACAAAAATACTTTGGCCTGGAAGGGATCTCTTTGCCGACGCTCTCTTCGGTGGTGTTCTTTCCGGTCGGTCTGTTGGTCGACAAAATCATCGACCATATCCCCGGCCTCAATCGTATTCATATCGATCCGGAAACCGTACAGAAAAAGTTTGGCATATTCGGCGAACCGATGATGGTTGGTACTATTCTGGGCATTCTGCTCGGCGTAATTGCCGGATACGATTTCAAAAAAGTCTTGCTGCTTGGCATCAGCATTGGCGGTGTGATGTTCATCCTGCCACGCATGGTTCGCATTCTGATGGAAGGTTTATTACCGCTGTCTGAAGCCATTAAAAAGTATCTCAATGCCAAATACCCTGACCGTGACGATCTCTATATCGGCCTGGATATCGCCGTTGCCGTAGGTAACCCGGCGATTATCTCCACCGCCCTGCTGCTGACGCCAATCTCGGTCTTTATCGCGTTTGTCCTTCCGGGTAATGAAGTCCTGCCGCTTGGGGACCTTGCCAACCTGGCGGTAATGGCGTCGATGATTGCTTTAGCCAGCCGTGGCAACATTTTCCGCACCGTTCTGGCGGCGATTCCGGTGATTATTGCCGATCTGTGGATTGCGACTAAAATCGCGCCGTTTATTACCGGAATGGCGAAAGACGTTAATTTCAAATTTGCCGAAGGCTCCAGCGGCCAGGTCTCCAGTTTCCTTGATGGCGGTAACCCGTTCCGCTTCTGGCTGCTGGAAATCTTCAACGGCAATCTCATCGCCATTGGTCTGGTGCCGGTTATCGCCCTGGTACTGTATGGTATTTTCCGAATGACGCGGAGCACGGTTTATGCCTGATAACAGCGCAGCTATCGTTATCGATATTGGCACCACCAATTGCAAAGTCACCTGCTTTTCCTGCCTGGACGCAACGACGTTGGGCGCGCATAAATTCGTGACGGCAAAACAGATCTCCCCACAGGGCAATGTCGATTTCGATATCGACGCCCTCTGGCAGGAGGTCCGCCAGGCGATAGCGCAACTGAACGCCGCTTCGCCGCTGCCAGTCAGGCGGATCAGCATTGCCAGTTTTGGCGAGTCAGGGGTGTTTCTTGACAAACATGGCGAGATTCTGACGCCAATGCTGGCATGGTATGACCGTCGCGGTGAAGAGTATCTGGCAACGCTTAGCGAGGCAGACAGTGCGGCACTTTATGACATTTGCGGGTTACCACTGCACAGCAATTACTCTGCCTTCAAAATGCGTTGGTTGCTGGAGCATTATCCGCTGCGCAATCGTCGCGGCCTGCGCTGGCTACATGCACCGGAAGTGCTGCTCTGGCGGCTGACTGGCGAACAGCGAACGGATATCACCTTAGCCAGCCGTACACTGTGTCTGGACGTGCGCAAAGGCGAATGGTCAGCGAAAGCGGCGGCGTTGTTACACGTTCCCTGTTCAGCATTTGCGCCATTGTTGCAGCCAGGTGAGCACGCCGGATGGGTCAGTGAGTCGCTCTGCAAAACGCTTGGGTTCTCGCAATCGGTCAGCGTGACGCTGGCCGGACATGACCATATGGTGGGTGCGCGGGCGTTGCAGATGATGCCGGGCGATATCCTTAACTCGACGGGCACCACGGAAGGCATTCTGCAACTGGATACACAACCGACGCTGGATGAACAGGCCAAACGTGACAAGCTGGCAAACGGCTGTTACTCGCTTGCCAACCAGTTCACCCTGTTTGCTTCTCTGCCCGTGGGCGGTTTCGCGCTGGAGTGGCTGCGTAACACGTTCCGGCTAACCGATGAGGAGATCGCCGTGTCGCTCAATCGTGGGTATGCGGATTACCTGGCGGGGAACTGGTCGCTCGATGACATTCCCGTTTTTATTCCGCATCTTCGCGGTTCGGGTTCGCCCTATAAAAATCGCCATACCCGAGGATTATTTTATGGGCTTGGCGATACGTTAAATATCGATATGTTAATTGCCAGCGTCTCACTGGGATTAACCATGGAATTTGCCAACTGCTTCGCCTGTTTTAATGTGCCCGGCACCAGCGCGTTAAAAGTGATAGGTCCGGCAACCCATAATCCCCTTTGGCTGCAATTAAAGGCGGATATTTTACAGCGTCCGGTTGAAGCAATTGCATTTAACGAGGCGGTTTCTGTCGGAGCATTATTAACCGCCGCACCGGATATTCCACCGCCGCAAGTCACCATAGCCCAACGTTTGTTACCGAATCGGGCGAGATACCATCAATTACAGCGTTATCAGCACAAATGGAAAAGCTGGTATCAGTTGAAATTACAGCAAGAAGGCGTGATGCCATTACATCATCGGGAGGAGCACTATGTTGAGTAAAACCGTGGAAGTCAGAAACAGTACTGGCCTGCATGCACGTCCGGCGGCCTGTCTGGCGAAAGCCGCCAAAAAATATAGCTGTAAAGTGACGCTGCACTATGAAGGTAATGATATTAATGCCACCAGCATGATGAATATTATGCGCGCCGGAATAAAAGGCGGAAAAACGGTGGAAATACGCTGCGAAGGTGATGATGAAAACGAGGCAATACAAACTCTCACTACCTTATTTCGCGACCGCTTCGGTGAAGCTGAATAATTAACTGATATTAAAAGATGAGGTTTTCAATATGCCATTAGTTAATGGACGGATACTGCTCGACCGCATTCAGGAAAAACGGGTATTAGCGGGCGCATTTAATACCACCAATCTGGAGACAACGATTTCAATTTTAAACGCCATTGAGCGTTCAGGATTACCCAACTTCATTCAGATTGCGCCCACCAATGCACAACTGTCGGGATACGATTACATTTATGAAATCGTGAAACGTCACGCTGATAAAATGGATGTTCCGGTCAGTCTTCATCTGGATCACGGGAAAACTCAGGAGGATGTTAAACAGGCGGTGCGCGCGGGCTTTACCTCGGTCATGATTGACGGTGCCGCATTCTCTTTTGAAGAGAATATCGCTTTCACCCAGGAAGCTGTCGATTTCTGTAAATCCTATGGCGTACCGGTTGAAGCGGAGCTGGGGGCGATTCTCGGCAAAGAAGACGATCACGTCAGCGAAGCCGATTGCAAAACGGAACCGGAAAAGGTGAAGACCTTTGTCGAACGCACCGGTTGCGACATGCTGGCAGTTTCTATTGGTAACGTTCATGGCCTGGACGATATACCGCGGATCGATATCCCCCTGCTGAAGCGCATTGCCGAAGTCAGCCCGGTGCCGCTGGTTATTCACGGCGGCTCCGGTATCGCCCCGGAGATATTACGCAGTTTCGTTAATTATCGCGTCGCTAAAGTGAATATCGCCAGCGATCTGCGCAAAGCGTTTATCACCGCAGTCGGCAAAGCGTATGTGAATAATCACAACGAGGCGAATCTGGCACGGGTGATGGCATCAGCAAAAAACGCCGTCGAGGAAGATGTGTATAGCAAAATCCTGATGATGAATGAGGGGCATCGGTTGGGTAAGTAAATCTTCGCCGGATGCGGCGTGACGCCTTATCCGGCCTACAAAACCACTAAAATTCAATAAATTGCACCAATGCGTAGACCCTATAAGCTTACGCATCGGGCAACTGTAATTACGCCATTGTCCCAATTGTCTTCCTGAATCTCAGCAGTGCGATGGTGAAAAACGCGCCGCCAATTGCCATCAGTGTCAGGAACTGCGGCCAGACGATTTCGAATCCGGCACCACGGTAGAGAATGGCCTGCGCGAGGCTAACAAAGTGTGTCGTCGGCATGGTCAGCATAATGTCCTGCACCATCTGCGGCATACTTTCGCGTGGCGTGGATCCACCGGAAAGCATTTGCAGCGGCAGCAGCACCAGAATCACCAGCAGCCCCAGTTGCGGCATTGAACGCGCTATCGTCCCCATAAAAATGCCGATTGACGTGGTGGCAAACAGACTGAGCGCCACGCCCAGCATAAACAGCGGGATCGAGCCTTCAATCGGTACGCCCAGCACGCCTTTCACCATCAGCACCAGCGATAATCCCGACACCACCAGCACCACCAGCCCCATCGACCAGACCTTTGCCATCATGATCTCAAACGGCGTTATCGGCATCACCAGTAAGTGTTCCACCGTGCCGTGTTCACGCTCGCGGATCAGCGCCGATCCGGTCAATACAATCGCCAGCATGGTAATGTTGTTGATGATCGCCATCACCCCGCCAAACCACGCGGGATCAAGGTTCGGGTTAAAGCGCATCCGGGTTTCCAGCGATACCAACGGTTCGCTGTTATCACGGTAGCGCGCGACAAAGCTGTTCACTTCACCGTTGATAATATTCTGGATATACCCATTGCCGGTAAATGCCTGGCTCATGCGCGTGGCATCAACGTTCACCTGAATATCCGGCTGGCGTCCAGCGAGGACATCACGCTGAAAATTAGGCGGAATATTTATCGCGAAGGTATAACGTCCGGCGTCCAGCCCGGCATCCATCTCATCGGCGGTGATCATCTCCGGTGGCAAAAACCACGGGCGATAGAAGCTGTTAACGATCCGGTTCGATAACTGCGATTGATCCATATCGGCAATGGCGATCGGCGCGAGGTTCAACGATCCTGGCGTAACGGTCGCTGACGAATACACCGACACCGTAAACGAGAAGACAATCAGCGTCAGCATCGCTTTATCACCGAGCAGACTGCGCAACTCTTTGATACCCAGATTAAAAATATTACGTAAATGGCGCATCATCCCTCCTGTTTTTTCAGCAGCAGGATGCTTAAGCCCATCACCAGCGGTATGGCTATCAGCAACGGGATAAAAAGTTGCCACAAATCAGTCAGATCCAGCGCTTTCGAGAACGTTCCGCGGGCGATAGTCAGAAAATGACTGGTGGGGTAAACCTCGCCGATCCAACGTCCTGGACCTTCCAGCGAAGCTACCGGATCGATCATCCCGGAAAACTGTGTCGCCGGGATCAACGTGATAATCGCCGTACCGAAAATGGCAGCAATCTGGCTTTTCATAAAGGTGGAGATCAGCAGCCCCATTCCGGTGGCGATGATGATATACAGCAGCGCCGCCAGGGTGAGAGTCAGGAAACTGCCTTTATGCGGTACGCCAAACACAAACACCGACAGGGCGCAGAGCAGGAAAAAGTTCAGCATCCCCAGCGCAATGTATGGCAGCTGTTTGCCAAGTAAAAATTCGCTACGGGTGGTGGGAGTCACGTAAAGGTTGATAATCGACCCTAGCTCTTTTTCCCGCACCACGCTAAGGGCGCTTAGCATTGACGGGATCATCATCAGCAGAAGCGGGATCACCGCCGGAACAATCGCCGGCAGGCTTTTTACGTCCGGGTTATAGCGATAGCGCGTCTCAATATTCATCAGCCCGCTTTGGCTGGCGGGTGTGGACTGTCGGCTCGCCACATCCTGTAGCCAGCTCTGGTGCATGGCCTGCACGTAGCCTTTTACCGTTTCGGCGCGGCTCGGCATCGCACCGTCGATCCAGACACCGAGTTCCACGGGCGTACCACGCGCGATATCGCGCCCGAAATTGGGAGGGATCTCAATTGCCACCGTAATATCGCCCGCTCGCATCCGACGATCAAGCTCGTCATAACTGGTGAGCGGTGGCTGTTCGATAAAGTAACGGGAACCGGAGAGATTGAGCGTCCACGCCTGGCTACTGACGGTTTGATCGCGGTCAAGCACCGCAAAGCGCAGGTTTTCCACATCCATACTGATGCCGTAACCCATTATCAGCATCAGGATCACCGTTCCCATCAGCGCCAGCGTCGAACGTACCGGATCGCGTCGCAGTTCCAGCGCTTCGCGGCGGCTGTAGCTAAACAGACGGCGCAGGCTGAATCCCTGACGTGGCGCGTGGGTGGTGTCGTGTACCACGGGCGGCGCTTCAGCTTCGTTGCTCTGCCCTGCCGCTTCCTGCAAACAGGCGATAAATGCCTCTTCGAGACTGGCAGCTCCGCGTTTCTCAACCAACTCCTGCGGTGTACCGCTGGCGAGCACTTTTCCAGCGTGCATCAGTGAGATACGGTCACAACGTTCCGCTTCGTTCATAAAGTGGGTGGAGATGAAGATAGTCACTTTGTCCTGACGCGAGAGATCCACCATCAACTGCCAGAACATATCCCTCGCCACCGGATCGACGCCAGAAGTCGGCTCATCGAGGATTAGCATCTCCGGGCGATGAATCACCGCCACCGCCAGCGATAGCCGCTGGCGAATGCCGAGCGGCAATGACTCCGGCAATACATCTTCGACGTCGTTGAGCTTAAAACGCTCGCTCATTTCAGCCACTCGCGCGGGAATTTCCGCTTCCGGGATATGAAACAGACGAGCATGTAACTCCAGGTTTTGCCGCACTGTGAGTTCGTTATAGAGCGAAAACGCCTGCGACATATAGCCCACCCGGCGACGAGTATCGATATCTTTTGGATCAACCGGTTGCCCGAACAGCCACGCCTCACCTTCGCTGGCGGGCAGCAGTCCGGTGAGCATTTTCATGGTGGTGGATTTACCACAGCCGTTCGAACCGAGGAAACCAAAAATCTCCCCGCGTGGAATGCGAAAATTGACGTGATCAACGGCGACAAAGGAACCAAAACGCATGGTCAGATCGCGCGCTTCGATGGCAATCTCTGCGTTTTCCGGTTGATACGGTGGGATCACTACCGCCTGATGCGCCTGCCGTTGTGCTTGCGGTAACAGATTTATAAATGCTTCTTCCAGCGTGGCGCTTTGCGTTTGCTGCCGCAGTTCTTCGGCGCTACCGGTTGCCAGCACTTCTCCGGCATTCATCGCTACCAGCCAGTCGAAGCGTTCCGCCTCTTCCATATAGGCGGTGGCAACCAGCACGCTCATATTGCTCTGCCGCTGGCGAATGCTGTCGATCAAATCCCAGAACTGGGCGCGGGAGAGCGGGTCAACCCCCGTTGTTGGCTCATCAAGAATCAACAATTCCGGGTCGTGGATTAACGCACAGCACAGCCCAAGTTTTTGCTTCATCCCACCGGAGAGTTTCCCTGCCGGACGATCGCGAAACGGTGCTAATCCGGTGCTGGTCAGCAGCTCATTAATTCGCACTTCCCGCTCCGCTTTGTCGTGACCGAACAGGCGGGCGAAAAAATCGACGTTTTCATACACCGACAAGGTGTGGTAGAGATTTTTGCCCAGCCCCTGCGGCATCCAGGCGATGCGCGGGCAGACGTCGCGGCGATGCTTCGGGTCGCGCATATCGCCGCCCAGCACCATCACGCTGCCCTGCTCAATGACGCGGGCACCGGAAATCAACGACAACAAGCTCGATTTACCGACACCATCCGGTCCAATCAGCCCGACCATGCAACGGGCCGGAATATCGAGTGTGATATTGTTCAGCGCAACGGTTTTTCCATAATGCTGGCTCACGCCCGCCAGTTGCGCGACAGGCGGGACGGGAACCAGTTCCAGATGCGTCATTGCGGCAACCTCACCACCAGGTCGTCAGGCCACGGAAGTTCTTCATTCACCCGCACCCACGCTACGCCCGGCAATCCGGTTTTGACATATTCCAGATGCTGCTGGAGTAATTCCGGTGGGATACGCGCTTTGACACGGAACATCAATTTCAGCCGCTCATCGCTGGTTTCGACGGTTTTTGGCGTGAACTGGGCGACGCTGGCGACAAAACTGATGGTCGCGGGAATACGCAGATCTGGTGCAGCATCAAGAATCAAACGTGCTTCACCGCCCAGTTTCAGCGTGCCCGCCTGTTCGGTTGGCAGAAAGAAGGTCATATAGACGTCGCTGAGATCGACCATATTCAGCACCCGACCGCCTGCTGCCAGCACTTCGCCTGGCTCGGCAACCCGATACTGCACGCGTCCGTCACGCGGGGCTTTCAGTTCGCTGTCATCGATATCTGCGGCAATGCGCCGTTCAGTGGCTTGCGCGGCTTCGACGCGAGTTTGCGCCTGAATGATATTGGTGCGTGCCGCTTCTATAGCGGCTTTAGAAGCCGAAACCTGAGCTTTTGCCGATTCCAGCGCAGCTCGGGCGCTCTCAGCGGCGGCGCGGTCGTCATCCAACTGTTGCGCAGAAATTGCCCCCCGTTGTGCCAGTGAGCGGGAACGCGTATGACGTTTTGCTACGGAGTCCAGTTCTGCCTGGCGTTGATTAACCAGCGACTGTGCGGCACGAGTTTCGCTTTGGCGTTGCTCCAGCAAAGCCTGCGCGGCGGCAACGGCACTTTGTGCTTCTTTGATTTGCGCGATGGCTTCCAGTCGCTGTTCCTGCAACACGCGAGTATCCATCTTCGCCAGCACTTCACCTTCTCGAACAAACTGGCCTTCTTTCACCAGAATGGTGTCGATACGCCCGGCAATTTTGCTGGCGATATCCACTTCCGTCGCTTCAATGCGCCCATTGCTGACAGCAAAGCCTTCCGGCACACCCACCGGGCGCAACAGCCACCACGCCACGACGGCAGCCACCGCCAGTGCCCCGACACCCCACCACGCCAGATGGCGCTTACTCTTATCCATAATCGACCCGCCATAATCCCTGTAAGCAATCGACGCGTGTTACAACTGCCACCGAACGATGTTCAGCGGATTCTTCCATCCGGGATAAGAAGGAAATGGCAAATACGACCAGCGCACAGAGCATTGAGCGCCAATGGGGAAGGCTTAGTGAAAACGGGTAGTAATGTTGTCATCATCAGCATTCCTGGCCGTAAATGAAACACGCATACTCATAAGTGAAATCAATTAAATACTAACAGTTATATTCATGTTGTCTATTTGATTGCCATCAACTTGTGATACATCGCGATGTTCTTCCGTTTGCTGGTGTTTTTTCCAAAAATATTCTGTACAGGTTCACAGATTCTGTTGCACAGGTTTCCGTAACAGGGAAACCTGATGACTATCACATAGCGTTATTATCGCCTGATGTGCGAATAAATACCGAATATAAAATAATTTATTCTGAAAAGATGATAGATGATAAAGGCTTGTGGGTTTAATAAAATATTCCCTAAAAGACTCATTTAAAACAACAAAATAAGATAAAGATATTAATTCAGAGTTTATCTTAGGATAAATATTTATTTAATAGCATTAACTCACCGCTAAAAGTTGATCCCCATAACGCTAAATCCGATTATAGTGAAGTTACTTTTTTTAATTGATGGCATCTTATAGACATATTTAACTAACTGAAAAGACGAATCATATGTTTTTCGAAGTGTAGCAGAAAATATATATGGGGTTTAAAATGAATATATATATCGGATGGTTGTTTAAATTAATTCCTTTACTGATGGGTATAATATGCATCGCATTAGGTGAGTTTGTATTAACCGGTTCAGGGCAAAGTGAATATTTCGTTGCAGGGCATGTTCTGATTTCTCTTTCTGCGATATGTCTGGCATTGTTCACTACCGCATTTATTATTATATCTCAGTTAACTCACGGCATGAATAAATTCTACAACAGGTTATTTCCTGTTATTGGTTATGCTGGTTCTGCTACAACTATGATTTGGGGATGGTCACTGTTGGCAAGCAATAATGTGATGGCAGATGAATTTGTCGCCGGTCATGTTATTTTCGGCGTTGGCATGATTGCCGCTTGTGTATCAACCGTAGCGGCATCTTCCGGACATTTTCTGTTGATCCCCAAAAATGCCTCGGGCAGTAAGAGTGACGGTACGCCATTGCAGGCCTATTCTTCAACAATCGGTAATTGCTTAATTGCCGTTCCCGTTCTGCTTACTCTCTTTGGTTTCATTTGGTCAGTCATACTGTTGCGTAGTGCAGATATCACACCACATTATGTTGCAGGTCACGTACTAATGGGGTTAACGGCAATTTGCGCTTGTCTTATTGGCCTTGTCGCCACTATTGTCCATCAAACGCGGAATACGTTCTCAGTGAAAGAACATTGGCTGTGGTGCTATTGGGTTATTTTGCTTGGCTCACTTACCATTATTTTTGGTATCTACGTATTAATCAGTTCAGATGCAAGCGCCCGCCTGGCCCCCGGCATTATTCTCATTTGCCTGGGGATGATCTGCTACAGTATTTTCTCCAAAGTGTGGTTGTTAGCGCTGGTATGGCGACGCACCTGTTCGTTAGCCAACAGAATACCCATGATTCCGGTATTTACCTGTCTGTTTTGTCTGTTCCTTGCTGCGTTCCTGGCTGAAATTGCGCAAACCGATATGGCTTACTTTATTCCTTCGCGAGTTCTGGTTGGCTTAGGTGCAGTTTGTTTTACACTGTTTTCCATCGTTTCTATATTAGAAGCGGGTTCAGCGAAAAAATAATAAAAAAGGCTTCAGATAAGGCGTTGGACGCCTTATCTGGTTTTATTCAGGTTAATCCCTCTGGTATCGAGAGCACATTTTGCTTCTTATTCTGCCACCAAATCCTGCGCACAAGCCCATGCACTCGACCACGCCCACTGGAAGTTATAGCCCCCCAGCCAGCCGGTGACGTCCATCACTTCGCCGATGAAGTACAGCCCAGGCACTTTGCGCGCTTCCATCGTCCGTGAAGAGAGTTCGTTGGTGTTGCCCGAGTTGTTGTAACCGTTCAACCAACCGCTTCGGCAGATGAACCGCCAGCGTGTTTTTCAGGCTTTGATTCGGATGTGCATTACGCTGCTCATTCAGGAAGGTTTCGAGGTCCACATCCGGTAGCAGATTGATGCTGACAAATTCACCCGGTTGCCAGTAGCTGGAAATCTGCAACACCGCCGGTCCAGATAAGCCGCGGTGGGTGAAGAGTAAGTTCTCACGGAAAACGGTACCGTTTTCAGCGGTAATCACGGAAGGCACCGCCACGCCCGCCAGCACCTGTAACTCTTCAAGCAACGGTTTATGCAGAGTGAATGGCACCAGACCCGCACGGGTCGGCAGCACGTTGAGGCCGAATTGTTCGGCAATCTTATAACCAAACGGCGATGCGCCCAGCCCCGGCATTGACAGTCCACCGGTCGCAATGACCAGCTTTTCGCAACCGACAGTCATGCCGTTCAGTTCAAGCGTGAAGCCTGTATCATCCTTCGCCACGCTCAGCACTTCGCTACGCAATCTGAAGGCCACATTGCCCTTCTCGCACTCATCCACCAGCATGTCGACAATCTGCTGCGCGGAGTCATCGCAGAAGAGCTGCCCTAACGTTTTCTCGTGCCAGGCGATGCCGTGTTTATTGACCAGATCAATGAAATCCCACTGGGTAAAACGCGCGAGTGCAGACTTACAAAAATGCGGATTCTGGCTCAGATAAGCGCCCGGTTCGACATAAAGGTTGGTAAAGTTGCAGCGCCCACCGCCAGACATGAGGATTTTGCGCCCTGGTTTTTTACCATTATCGATCAGCAGAACCCGGCGTCCTGCCTGACCTGCCAGCGCAGAACAGAACATACCTGCCGCACCAGCGCCTATAATAATGGCATCAAACCTTTCCACGTTGCGCTCCTCTAAGAAAAAACGGGCGTGAATTGTAAAGATTCCTCAGTGGTCGCACCAGCATCAATATTACTAAAAGGAAGTATTTGCCTGAATTATATAAGATAATTATTTTTTGAGTGGAATCCATACAGGAGGCAAATCAAAAAAAGTCTATATTTCACTTTGCCCGCGCCGCGAAAGTCACTGATAATGCGCCGCGTTCATGTCCTCAAAATGGCGTAACGTCCTATGCTACATTTGTTTGCTGGCCTGGATGTGTTGCCTATGCCATTGTGCATATGCTGCCGACGGATCTGCTGCTTAATATGGGATCGTCTCATGGCCTTGCCATGGTGTTCTCTATGTTGCTGGCGGCGATTATCTGGAACCTGGGTACCTGGTACTTTGGTTTACCTGCATCCAGCTCTCATACGCTGATTGGCGCGATCATCGGGATTGGTTTAACCAATGCGTTGATGACCGGGACGTCAGTGGTGGATGCACTCAATATCCCGAAAGTATTAAGTATTTTCGGTTCTCTGATCGTTTCCCCTATTGTCGGCCTGGTGTTTGCTGGCGGTCTGATTTTCTTGCTGCGTCGCTACTGGAGCGGCACCAAGAAACGCGCCCGTATCCACCTGACCCCAGCGGAGCGTGAAAAGAAAGACGGCAAGAAAAAGCCGCCGTTCTGGACGCGTATTGCGCTGATCCTTTCCGCTATCGGCGTGGCGTTTTCGCACGGCGCGAACGATGGTCAGAAAGGCATTGGTCTGGTTATGTTGGTATTGATTGGTGTCGCACCAGCAGGCTTCGTGGTGAACATGAATGCCACTGGCTACGAAATCACCCGTACCCGTGATGCCATCAACAACGTCGAAGCTTACTTTGAGCAGCATCCTGCGCTGCTGAAACAAGCGACCGGTGCTGATCAGTTAGTACCGGCTCCGGAAGCTGGCGCAACGCAACCCGCGGAGTTCCATTGCCATCCGTCGAATACCATTAACGCGCTCAACCGCCTGAAAGGCATGTTGACTACCGATGTGGAAAGCTACGACAAGCTGTCGCTTGATCAACGTAGCCAGATGCGCCGCATTATGCTGTGCGTTTCTGACACTATCGACAAAGTGGTGAAGATGCCTGGCGTGAGTGCTGACGATCAGCGCCTGTTGAAGAAACTGAAGTCCGACATGCTTAGCACCATCGAGTATGCGCCGGTGTGGATCATCATGGCGGTCGCGCTGGCGTTAGGTATCGGTACGATGATTGGCTGGCGTCGTGTGGCAACGACTATCGGTGAGAAAATCGGTAAGAAAGGCATGACCTACGCTCAGGGGATGTCTGCCCAGATGACGGCGGCAGTGTCTATCGGCCTGGCAAGTTATACCGGGATGCCGGTTTCCACTACTCACGTACTCTCCTCTTCTGTCGCGGGGACGATGGTGGTAGATGGCGGCGGCTTACAGCGTAAAACCGTAACCAGTATTCTGATGGCCTGGGTGTTTACCCTTCCGGCTGCGGTACTGCTTTCCGGCGGGCTGTACTGGCTCTCCTTGCAGTTCCTGTAATCGTACGCACCAAAACGAGCGGGTCAGTTTACTGGCCCGCTTTTTTTATGCGTCATTATTGCTGAAGTGCTTAATGCCAAATCATCAATGCAATCAGGCTGACCACCACCAGACCACACAATGCGCTGGTCAGAATAAACTGCCGACGCACCCGCTCACAGCGGCGAATAAACTCATCATCGTGATGATCGCGATAACGTTGGGCATAGATATACCAAACGAGACGCACCTGTTTGTTGGGTTGGCCATGTGAGGTAAAAAAGCCCCCTCCATCAACATATTGATAGAGCAATGGATCGCAGTTACGCAGTACCACTAACAACGCGCGTAGTGATGAGAAATAGCGCGCCATGTTAACAATGCAAACGACACATAAAGCCCAAAATAATGCGACGGTGCTTATCATACCTCCTCCCCGGCGACCTGCCCGCGGAGTTCCACCCCGGGGCTACCGCTCCCGATACGCTGCCAATCAGTTAACACCAGGTCCTGGAGAAACCGCTTTTGTGGTGACCAACATCCGAGCGGCTCTATAGATAGTGTAGGAGATCAGGTTGTTTTTTTTCCAGAAGGTTAACCACTATCAATATATTCATGTCGAAAATTTGTTTATCTAACGAGTAAGCAAGGCGGATTGACGGATCATCCGGGTCGCTATAAGGTAAGGATGGTCTTAACACTGAATCTTTACGGCTGGGTTAGCCCCGCGCACGTAGTTCGCAGGACGCGGGTGACGTAACGGCACAAGAAACGCTAGCTGGCCAGTCATCGACAACTTTATGGAAGGAGTAACACTATGGCTTATAAACACATTCTCATCGCGGTCGACCTCTCCCCGGAAAGCAAAGTTCTGGTAGAGAAAGCAGTCTCTATGGCTCGCCCCTACAATGCGAAAGTTTCTCTGATCCACGTAGATGTAAACTACTCTGACCTATACACCGGGCTTATCGATGTGAATCTGGGTGATATGCAGAAACGCATCTCTGAAGAGACACATCATGCGCTGACCGAGCTTTCAACCAATGCAGGCTACCCAATCACTGAAACCCTGAGCGGCAGCGGCGATCTGGGCCAGGTACTGGTCGATGCAATCAAGAAATACGATATGGATCTGGTGGTTTGTGGTCACCACCAGGACTTCTGGAGCAAACTGATGTCTTCCGCACGTCAGCTGATCAACACCGTTCACGTTGATATGCTGATTGTTCCGCTGCGCGACGAAGAAGAATAATCTTCCCTCCACGACGTGTTCCTGAACGCCCGCATATGCGGGCGTTTTGCTTTTTGGCGCGCCTTGTTACCTGATGCAGCGTAAACGCCTTATCTGGCCTGCGGTCTGCGTACGCAATCAAAACCCCTGCCAATACAACATTTAACACCATTATATTTTCTATCATTAGTGTGATCAGCTGGTTATTTTCTGTTGTAATAGTGTATTAATCTATTCACCGCATCAATATTAAGAATCTCTGACAGATGTAAACTTTTTCGCGCGTTATCCCTTACGCGTTCATACTTTTCAGGATGGTATTGGAAGGTTAATAAATATGAATACAACAACACCCATGGGGATGCTGCAGCAACCTCGCCCATTTTTCATGATCTTTTTTGTCGAGTTATGGGAGCGATTCGGCTACTACGGCGTGCAGGGCGTACTGGCGGTTTTCTTCGTTAAACAGCTTGGGTTCTCGCAAGAGCAGGCTTTTGTCACTTTTGGTGCTTTTGCTGCGCTGGTCTATGGCCTCATTTCCATTGGTGGCTATGTTGGCGACCACCTGCTGGGAACCAAACGCACCATTGTTCTCGGAGCACTTGTGCTGGCGATTGGCTACTTCATGACCGGCATGTCGCTACTTAAGCCTGACCTGATTTTCATCGCCCTGGGGACTATCGCTGTCGGTAACGGCCTGTTTAAAGCTAACCCAGCCAGCTTGCTTTCGAAGTGCTACCCGCCGAAAGATCCGCGGCTTGATGGCGCATTCACCCTGTTCTATATGTCGATCAATATCGGCTCGTTGATAGCGTTATCGCTGGCCCCTGTGATCGCTGATAAATTCGGCTATTCAGTCACCTACAACCTGTGCGGTGCAGGGTTAATTATCGCATTACTGGTTTACATCGCCTGTCGTGGAATGGTGAAAGACATTGGTTCTGAACCCGACTTCCGGCCGATGAGCTTCAGTAAACTGTTGTACGTATTACTTGGCAGCGTGGTGATGATCTTCGTCTGCGCCTGGCTGATGCACAACGTAGAAGTCGCCAATCTGGTTCTGATTGTTCTCTCCATCGTCGTCACCATCATCTTCTTTCGTCAGGCATTCAAGCTGGATAAAACCGGGCGCAATAAAATGTTTGTCGCCTTTGTCCTGATGCTCGAAGCGGTGGTGTTTTACATTCTCTACGCCCAGATGCCAACGTCGCTGAACTTCTTTGCCATCAACAACGTGCATCATGAAATTCTCGGCTTTTCCATCAACCCGGTCAGCTTCCAGGCGCTTAACCCGTTCTGGGTGGTACTCGCCAGCCCAATACTGGCAGGCATTTACACGCATCTGGGTAACAAAGGCAAAGATCTCTCGATGCCGATGAAGTTTACTCTCGGCATGTTTATGTGCTCAATGGGCTTTTTGACGGCTGCAGCGGCTGGAATGTGGTTTGCGGATGCCCAGGGGCTGACATCGCCATGGTTTATCGTGCTGGTGTACTTATTCCAGAGCTTAGGTGAACTGTTTATTAGCGCCCTTGGCCTGGCGATGATTGCTGCCCTGGTGCCGCAGCATTTGATGGGCTTTATTCTCGGGATGTGGTTCCTGACGCAGGCTGCCGCGTTCTTGCTGGGCGGCTATGTGGCAACATTTACCGCAGTACCAGACAACATTACCGATCCACTTGAGACGTTGCCCGTCTATACCAACGTGTTTGGTAAGATTGGCCTGGTTACGCTGGGCGTTGCCGTAGTGATGCTATTGATGGTGCCGTGGCTGAAACGCATGATTGCGACGCCGGAAAGCCATTAATTATTCTTGCAGAAAGCAGGGTAGCGTTATCGCTACCCTGCTTTACTTTTACACCGGCGTTCCGGCATAAATATCAAAGCGATGCCCTTTAGTGACTACCGCGTTTGGCGTGGCGACATTCGCCAGCGGCGGCGCATAGTCCGGACGCTTCACCACCACGCGTTTGGTTGCCAGCAACCGCGCAGGCTCCAACAATCCATCGGCATCAAGATCCGGCCCCACCAGCGACTGAAACACGCGCATCTCTTTTTTCACCAGCGCGCTTTTCTGCTTATGCGGGAACATTGGGTCAAGATAAACTACCTGCGGACGCGGGGTAATATCGCTCAGCGCCGTCAGACTGGAGGCGTGAATCAACTGCAAACGTTCCTGTAACCAGCCGCCGATTTCCGCATCCGCATAACCACGCGCCAGACCATCGTCGAGCAACGCGGCAACCACCGGATTACGCTCCAGCATCCGCACGCGGCAGCCGACCGAAGCCAGCACAAAGGCATCGCGCCCTAATCCTGCGGTGGCGTCCACCACATCCGGCAAATAATCGCCTTTAATGCCCACCGCTTTCGCCACCGCCTCTCCGCGACCACCGCCGAATTTGCGTCGGTGCGCCATCGCTCCGCCAACAAAATCAACAAAGATGCCGCCAAGTTTCGGCTCATCACGCTTGCGCAGTTCCAGATGCTCCGGCGTTAACACCAGCGCCATCAGGTTGTCTTCATCGTGTTCCAGCCCCCAGCGGGCCGCCAGAACAGATAAGGCGCCGTCTCCGGCGCCTGTTTCATCAATTAAGCAGATTTTCACTGAATGTTCAGCCCTTAATGCCGTAATGCTCCAGCATCGCATCCAGCTGTGGTTCACGACCACGGAAGCGTTTGAACAGCTCCATCGGCTCTTCTGAACCGCCACGGCTCAGAATGTTGTCGAGGAACGATTGCCCAGTTTCACGGTTGAAAATGCCCTCTTCCTCAAAACGCGAGAAGGCATCTGCCGCCAGCACATCGGCCCACAGGTAGCTGTAGTAACCTGCCGCATAACCACCGGCAAAAATGTGGCTGAAAGCATGCGGGAAACGGCCCCATGACGGAGACGGTACTACGGCAACCAGTTTCTTGATTTCTGCCAGAGTTTCGAGGATTTTCGCCCCCTGATCCGGACGGAACTCTGCATGGAGGCGGAAATCGAACAGGCCGAACTCCAGCTGGCGCAGAATAAACAGCGCCGCCTGGTAATTTTTCGCTGCCAGCATTTTATCCAGCAGCTCCTTCGGCAGCGGCTCGCCGGTTTCATAGTGACCGGAGATAAACGCCAGCGCCTCCGGCTCCCAGCACCAGTTTTCCATAAACTGGCTCGGCAGTTCGACCGCATCCCACGGCACCCCACTGATCCCGGAAACACCAGCGGTTTCAATGCGGGTCAGCATATGGTGCAGGCCGTGACCGAACTCGTGGAACAGGGTGATCACTTCGTCATGGGTAAACAGCGCCGGTTTACCATTTACCGGGCGGTTGAAGTTGCAGGTCAGATACGCGACCGGTTTTTGCAGCGAACCGTCGGCTTTACGCATCTGGCCTACGCAGTCATCCATCCACGCCCCGCCGCGTTTGTTTTCACGGGCATACAGGTCGAGGTAGAAGCTGCCGCGCAGTTCGTCGTTCTCGTCATACAGCTCGAAGAAACGTACATCCGGATGCCAGACATCAACATCTTTACGCTCTTTAGCAGTGATGCCGTAAATACGTTTCACCACTTCAAACAGGCCGTTAACCGCTTTGTTTTCCGGGAAGTACGGACGCAGTTGTTCATCGCTGATGCTGTAGAGGTGCTGTTTCTGTTTTTCGCTGTAGTAAGCGATATCCCACGGTTGTAACTCATCGACGCCAAATTCGGCTTTGGCGAAGGCGCGCAGTTGCGCCAGCTCTTTTTCGCCTTGCGGGCGCGCGCGTTTTGCCAGATCGGTTAAGAAATCCAGCACCTGCTGCGGGTTTTCTGCCATTTTAGTGGCAAGTGATTTGAAGGCGTAGTTTTCAAAGCCCAGCAGTTGCGCCAGTTCGTGACGCAGCGCGAGGATCTCTTCCATCACCTTGCTGTTGTCCCACTTACCGGCGTTCGGACCTTGATCGGAAGCACGAGTGCTATAAGCGCGATACATCTCTTCGCGCAGGGCCTGGTTGTCGCAGTAGGTCATTACCGGCAGGTAGCTTGGGATATCCAGCGTCAGCAAATAACCTTCCAGCTCTTTCGCTTCGGCCTGGGCTTTTGCCGCAGCCAGCGCGCTTTCTGGCATCCCCGCCAGCTCCGCTTCGTCGGTAACGAGTTTGGTCCAGCCCATCGTCGCATCGAGGACGTTGTTGCTGTACTGATTGCCCAGTTCAGAAAGACGGGTAGCAATTTCGCCGTAACGCTGCTGTTTCTCTTTCGGCAGACCGATGCCAGAGAGTTCGAAGTCGCGCAGTGCGTTATCAACCGCTTTTTTCTGCGCCGTGTTCAGCGTGGCGTAATGATCGCCATCACGCAGGTCGCGATATGCCTTATACAGCCCTTCATGTTGCCCTACCCAGGTGCTGTATTCTGACAGCAGCGGCAGGGTTTGTTCGTACGCTTCACGCAGTTCCGGGCTATTTTTCACCGAGTTCAGATGGCTGACCGGGGAGAAGATACGCCCCAGCACATCGTCCACTTCCGCCAACGGCTGGCAGAGATTTTCCCAGGTGTACGGTGCCCCTTGCGCTACTACGCGCTCCACATTTTCGCGGCAGTCGTTCAGCGCCTTAGTCACGGCTGGAACGACATGTTCCGGGAGAATTTTAGAAAACGGAGGCAATTCAAAGGGAGTCAGTAACGGATTCGTCATTAGCGCAGTCCTGGTTAAAGAGGTTAAGGAAGCGCTCAACAGGCGCTTTACATAATGTTTGTAGCATGGGGTTAAGTGTAGTGAATTTCAATGAGAAACGTTACGCTTTCGCGGCGGCGGCCTCTTTTCGGTATACTGTCCTGATAGGCTTTTGTGCGCCCCGAATACGGGCCGATTTTTACTTACCGGAACACCTTTACCCATGCTCAGTTATCGCCACAGCTTTCACGCTGGCAACCACGCCGACGTCCTTAAACATACCGTTCAGAGCCTGATCATTGAGTCGCTGAAAGAGAAAGATAAACCGTTTCTCTATCTCGACACCCACGCAGGGGCCGGGCGTTATCAGTTAGGCAGCGAACATGCCGAGCGTACCGGCGAATATCTCGAAGGCATCGCCCGTATCTGGCAGCAGGACGATTTGCCTGCGGAGCTGGAGGCGTACATCAATGTGGTAAAACACTTCAACCGTAGCGGGCAGTTGCGTTATTACCCCGGTTCGCCGTTGATTGCTCGCCAGCTACTGCGTGAACAGGACAGCCTGCAACTGACCGAACTGCACCCGAGCGATTACCCGTTGCTGCGTTCTGAATTTCAGAAAGACAGCCGTGCGCGCGTCGAAAAAGCCGACGGTTTCCAGCAGCTTAAGGCCAAGCTGCCGCCGGTTTCCCGCCGTGGTTTAATCCTTATCGACCCGCCGTATGAAATGAAAACCGACTATCAGGCGGTGGTCAGCGGGATAGCAGAAGGTTACAAACGTTTCGCCACTGGCACTTACGCATTGTGGTATCCAGTGGTGCTGCGCCAGCAAATTAAGCGCATGATCCACGACCTGGAAGCGACCGGCATTCGCAAAATTCTGCAAATTGAACTGGCGGTGCTGCCAGACAGCGATCGCCGTGGCATGACCGCTTCCGGCATGATTGTGATTAACCCGCCGTGGAAGCTGGAACAGCAGATGAATAACGTGCTGCCGTGGCTGCACAGCAAACTGGTTCCGGCAGGCACCGGGCACGCCACCGTAAGCTGGATCGTGCCAGAGTAATTGCAGCCATTGCTGGCACCTATTACGTCTCGCGCTACAATCGCGGTAATCAACGATAAGGACAATATGTCATGACTAAACACTATGATTACATCGCCATCGGCGGCGGCAGCGGCGGTATCGCCTCCATCAACCGCGCGGCTATGTACGGCCAGAAATGCGCACTGATTGAAGCCAAAGAGCTGGGCGGCACCTGCGTAAATGTTGGCTGTGTGCCGAAAAAAGTGATGTGGCACGCGGCGCAAATCCGTGAAGCGATCCATATGTACGGCCCGGATTATGGTTTTGATACCACTATCAATAAATTCAACTGGGAAACGTTGATCGCCAGCCGTACCGCCTATATCGACCGTATTCATACTTCCTATGAGAACGTGCTCGGTAAAAATAACGTTGATGTAATCAAAGGCTTTGCCCGCTTCGTTGATGCCAAAACCATTGAAGTCAACGGCGAAACCATCACGGCCGATCATATTCTGATCGCCACCGGTGGTCGTCCGAGCCACCCGGATATTCCAGGCGTGGAATACGGTATTGATTCCGACGGATTCTTCGCCCTTCCGGCTTTGCCAGAGCGCGTAGCGGTTGTTGGCGCGGGTTACATCGCCGTTGAACTGGCGGGCGTGATTAACGGCCTCGGTGCGAAGACGCATCTGTTTGTGCGTAAACATGCGCCGCTGCGCAGCTTCGACCCGATGATCTCTGAAACGCTGGTTGAAGTGATGAACGCCGAAGGCCCGCAGTTGCACACCAACGCCATCCCGAAAGCGGTAGTGAAAAATGCCGATGGTAGCCTGACGCTGGAGCTGGAAGATGGTCGCAGTGAAACGGTGGATTGCCTAATTTGGGCGATTGGTCGCGAGCCTGCCAATGACAACATCAACCTGGAAGCCGCTGGCGTTAAAACCAACGAAAAAGGCTATATCGTCGTCGATAAATATCAAAACACCAACGTTGAAGGTATTTACGCGGTGGGCGATAACACGGGTGCAGTGGAACTGACACCGGTGGCTGTTGCAGCAGGTCGCCGTCTCTCTGAACGCCTGTTTAATAACAAGCCGGATGAGCATCTGGATTACAGCAACATTCCGACCGTGGTCTTCAGCCATCCGCCGATTGGTACTGTTGGTTTAACGGAGCCGCAGGCGCGCGAGCAGTACGGCGACGATCAGGTGAAAGTGTATAAATCCTCTTTCACCGCGATGTATACCGCCGTCACCACTCACCGCCAGCCGTGCCGCATGAAACTGGTATGCGTTGGACCGGAAGAGAAGATTGTCGGTATTCACGGCATTGGTTTTGGTATGGACGAAATGTTGCAGGGCTTCGCGGTGGCGCTGAAGATGGGTGCAACCAAAAAAGACTTCGACAACACGGTTGCCATTCACCCGACAGCGGCAGAAGAGTTCGTGACAATGCGTTAAATGTTAAAGGGCTAAGAGTAGTGTGCTCTTAGCCCTTAGCTACGTTTCCGCTATCAGTTCAGAAGCTGAAGCAGAAAGCGGATCAGTTCCAGCAGCGCAATTAACGCCCCAAGAACGATGATTGCTTTATCAATCACCCGTTTTCTCCATGCGATGGAGTGAGAATGCATCCGCTTACTCATCCATTTGACTTGTCCGCTTTGGTTTGTAACGCTGGTGGCGCTGGCGCTACACCTCTCTTTCACATCGTAATGAGATACTGATATGAGCAACATTACCATTTATCACAACCCGGCCTGCGGTACGTCGCGTAATACGCTGGAGATGATCCGCAACAGCGGTACAGAACCGACCATTATCTATTATCTGGAAACACCACCGACGCGCGATGAGCTGGTAAAACTCATTGCCGATATGGGGATTACCGTACGCGCGTTGCTGCGTAAAAACGTCGAGCCGTATGAGAAACTGGGCCTTGCAGAAGATAAATTTACTCACGATCAGTTAATCGACTTTATGCTTCAGCACCCGATTCTGATTAATCGCCCGATTGTGGTGACGCCACAGGGAACTCGCCTGTGCCGCCCTTCAGAAGTCGTGCTGGAAATTCTGCCAGATGCGCAAAAAGGCGCGTTCACCAAGGAAGATGGCGAGAAAGTGGTTGATGAGGCGGGTAATCGCCTGAAATAAAGCGGCTATATTCCCCCACAGGTTGTTAGAAAAATGCGCTTTATTTATGTCGGATGCGACGCTGGCGCGTTTTATCCGACCTACAAAGTTATGATAATTCGATGAATTGTATGTTATTTGTAGGCCTGACAGTCGTAGCGCATCAGGCGATTTTGCTATTTACACAGTACTCCCTGCGTGAGATTCCAATTATCGCGTCCAGCATGGTGTATCAGTGAGCTGCTTAGTTATCAGCGATACAGTGCAGCAGTTTAAAGATGTACTGGATTATGATCTATCAGTGGTTTACACAATAAATAATTTCAACATACGTTAACCTATTTTATTATTACATATCTAAAACATCACAAAAATATCACTTCACACACTATCAGAGAACATCATACCTTTTTAAAACGAGCATTTTCGATAGTTGTTAACGTTTTCTTTTGCGATATTATTATTGCCTTTTTTGCACTCAAATATTACCAGATGGAAATAAAATGGAAGTCAAAGGTAATTATATCAGGAAGATATGATGCATTATATTTACTGCATGTAGAAGAAAATCCATTCCTGTTCTAATTATCCAATTTAAAAATCTTAGCATAAAACAAATGATGAATAAGGAATGTTATGTCAATTGACTTTACCCCAGGTGTAATAAATACATATAACGGTGATATTTATAACTGCACAACAAATACCGATAATGTTAAAACGCCAGACACACCGAAGTGGCCTTGTGATAACCGGGAAGAACAACACCCCATTAATTCCCCATTCTCTGGAGAATGGATACACCTCTGAACAATTTGATTTAGCGCAACAACGCCAACAAATTAATGCGTGCCATACGAACACCACATATACAAATGCAGACTACTCAAAGTTGAGGCTCAACTTGTAAGTCTTATTAATAACATTGAAACGATAAGCTCGACACCACTTCCGCAAAAGACACAATCAATACTTAATCAGATAAATAACATTAGACACGAAAAGATTAAAAACCTCTGAATATAGATTATGGAACAATGGATACTCATGCCACGTCCAAAAATTAACTGAGCTCAACTAAACAGAAGAGATATAAACATCAGACAGGTTTACGTTACTATCAGGCATATCGCCTCAGAATCAGATGAAAACTATAAAGAAATATCTATTATGGTTTTAATATTTGTTGATAAGGATAGTAACATGAACATGACAAAAGGTGCACTCATCCTCAGCCTTTCATTTTTGCTTGCCGCATGTAGTTCAATTCCGCAAAATATCAAAGGCAATAACCAACCTGATATTCAAAAAAGTTTTGTTGCTGTTCATAACCAGCCGGGGTTATATGTTGGTCAACAAGCGCGCTTTGGCGGGAAGGTTATCAACGTTATCAATGGCAAAACGGATACGTTGTTAGAAATCGCTGTATTACCGCTGGATAGCTATGCGAAGCCTGATATTGAAGCCAACTATCAGGGCCGACTGCTCGCCAGACAAAGCGGCTTCCTTGATCCAGTGAACTATCGTAATCACTTTGTTACCATCCTCGGTACCATTCAGGGTGAACAACCTGGCTTTATCAATAAAGTCCCGTATAACTTCCTGGAAGTGAATATGCAGGGCATCCAGGTGTGGCATTTGAGAGAAGTGGTTAATACCACCTATAACCTGTGGGATTACGGCTATGGTGCATTCTGGCCGGAACCGGGCTGGGGGGCTCCTTACTACACCAATGCGGTGAGTCAGGTAACACCTGAGCTGGTCAAATAACACCACCGAAAGATGCAGATGCTTTCTCAGCATCTGCATCATGCATTACATCAAATTAATACACAGTAAGCTAACTATTATTATAAGCCCTGTCCTGTTAATTACCTTTGGCAAACTGATTATAAAGTTAATGTCCGTACCAGGAGTCGATTATGTTTCTTATAATTACCAGGGATACGATGTTTTTCACCGCGATGAAAAACATTCTGAGTAAAGGTAATGTCGTTCATATAAAGAACGAAGAAGAGATCGACGTAATGTTGCATCAGAATGCCTTCGTCATTATTGATACATTAATGAATAATGTATTTCATTCTAATTTTCTCACTCAAATTGAACGATTAAAACCTGTCCATGTAATTATTTTCTCCCCCTTTAATATTAAACGCTGCCTGGGGAAAGTACCGGTGACCTTTGTTCCGCGAACTATCGCCATCATCGACTTTGTCGCACTCATCAATGGCAGTTACTGCTCTGTGCCTGAAGCGGATGTGTCCCTCTCGCGCAAGCAGCATCAGGTTCTGAGCTGTATTGCGAATCAAATGACAACGGAAGATATTCTGGAGAAACTGAAAATATCGCTAAAAACGTTCTACTGCCATAAACACAAACGCCTTCCGGTATCAACGAAGCAATTTGCTTACGCCATTGCGCTTGCTCCTGTTCACCTTCTGTACGTTGACCATAAAGTTGCGCTATCTGCGTACCATCATGGGCAAACAATTCCAGGCTGGTTACGTGGCCATCGCTGGTCGGTTTACGGGTAACCCAGGCTTCAGCAATGCTCTCTTCTAATAGATGAAGGGTAAACGTCGGGTTGAAAATATTCAGCCAACCTTTCATTGGCACCACTTTTTCTACCACACCGGTGAAAATCTGTACGCAGCCACGGTTGCCAACAAACACCATGATTTCATTGCCATCCTGCTGTGCAGATTCAAGAATTTGCGCCAACGCACTGTTGGATACTTTGCAGGCCAAATCGTCTGCCACCAGATTGAACGCCTGTTGGCGCGTCAGGTTGTGGCGCTTGAGCAACGTAAAAAACTGATGAACGTCGGTCATCGCCCGCCACTCTTGCTCGACCACACTGGCATCGGCTCGCGTTTGAACAACTGGCGCATCAACGGCTTTTAACTCAAGCGGCGTATTCTCATCGGTGATAAACCGTGCCAGAAGCTCACTCCATGCCGCCATATCGGTATTGTCGGTGGCATAAACTTTTAGTAATGCATCGCCCTGATGATCAAAGAACTGAATACTCTGGCGTTCGCCACGAGCCGTGTTTTCTTTGATGTGGAAAACACTGGCCCATTGATTGAGAAACAGACGTAAATCCAGCGCGCGCGGATTGAGGATCAATCCGGCATGTCCGTTCAAATGCTGGTTTGTGAACGCACCAACTTGCTCATGGACTGCATATTCATTACGGCAAATACATTTGGTTTCGCCAACACTTTCGAGCGCCGCCAGAATTTCACGGATATCGCCGCGCATCCGCCACGCATCGTGCGTGACGCGTGCAAATGCCAGTTCTGCTTCGCTGATATTCATTAAACCTGCGATGTCACGCGCGTACTTTCCGGGATTTTGTTCTTTTAACTCAAGCCAGCGTGTGTAGTGGTTCATTGTCTCTCTTCCTTCCAGATAAATGCCCCGAAATATCGGGGCAGATGATTACCATTGATAACTCACGAAAATTTTTCCGTTACGACCATCCTGTGGGATGCCTTGCGGCGACCAGTACTCTTTATCGAAGGCGTTGCCCAATACCAGAGTAGTGGTCATGCCTTTGAGCGCCTGCTGCCCTTGATAACTGACGTAGAAATCATTCACACCATAGCCAGGTTGTTTGCTGTAGCTGCTGCTGATATGTGTTGAGCGATCGGCAAACGTACCGACCCAACCAACAGAGAAGCCACTGTGAGCGATCGGAATATTCAGGGTACTGGTAACGGTATCCGGGTTAATGCTGGAGATATATTCCCCGGTATCGGTGTCTTTGCCGCGGGTACGGTTATAGGCCACATCAAGGCTAAACAGATCAGTGGTATATTTCGTCATCACATCCCAGCCCCAGATTTTGGCGTTCGGGACGTTATACGACATAGTTGTCGCCGCCGCGAAATCGACGGTCGTGGAGATATAATCTTTCGCTTTGGTATCAAAGTAGCTGGCTTTAAATTCCAGAGCATCATTGGACAACATCAGGTCATCAAAACGCAGCCCAAAACCGTACTCCTGAGTTTCGTTAGTTTCCGGACGTAAGTTCGGGTTTGGCACCCAATAGTTGGTATAGAAGCGACCAATCGAGAAGTGTTTAGAATCGTTATACATTTCGCCCATCGTCGGGGCGCGGAATGCCTGAGCATATGAGCCAAATAACATCAGCCAGTTGGTCGGGTTGATAGTCATCCCCGCACGAGATGACCATTTGTCGGCATCAACATCTTTGTAGCCGTCGCTGCTACCGCGATAACTGTCATAGCGGGTTCCGCCAAGCAGGGTAATCGGCAGATCGCGTAAGGTGATCTCATCTTGTAGCCAGCCAGAGCTAAAATCGATTTTTGCTTGCGGGAAGCCCGTCGTCGCGCCACCCGGATGTTGTTCCTGACGATAATACTCACCGCCATATGTCAGTAAGTGAGAAGCGAAACTGTCGGCAAATAGAGTGGAACGGTTCTCCAGCCTTGCTCCTTTTGTTATCTGTTCACGATACTCGCCGGAACTCCCCGTGTTTTGCGCATTAATACGGACTTCCGACCAGTAAATTTTTGCATCTGCATTTAACCAGTCGTTACCCTGCGGGGCGAGTTTATAAGAAAGCTGCGCATCGCGTTGAATTGTTGAACGATCGACCATCGGGTTGCTGCTATCAGAAGCTTCAACGGTCTGCGGATTTTTTGGTTCACGCGCGTCGTTGTTGTAGTAACGCACTAAACCGCTCAGAGACTGGGCTGAATCAATTTGCCAGGTCCCTTTCGCCAGCATGTTATTAATGGATTCGTCATTCGGCGCGGTTTCACCATTGCTCTGGCGTAAATCACCCCGATCGCGACTGGACCAGGCCACAATACCATCCAGATTTTCAGTTCGCCCAAACGCGCTCGCGCCTAATCCCAGGCTATGGTCCCCCGTGCCGCCAGTACCAAAGACACGAAAACCACTGCTTTGTCCTTCCTGCAATAAATCTTTTGCATCGACCGTATCGTAGGAGATCACTCCACCCAGCGCGCCACTGCCATACAGTAATGCTGAAGGTCCGCGAACAATCTCAACACGCTTGATCAGCGCCGGATCGAGAAAAGTGCCATTCAGGTGTCCGGTATCCGTTCCCTGGCGAACACCATCGACAAGAACCAGCACGCCGCGATGATCATAGCCACGCATATTTACATCCTGACCGTTGGTTCGTCCGGTACCATCAAGAGTAATTCCAGGAACATGACGCAGCAAATCAGTGGCTGAAGTAGCAGTTTGATTTTCAGGAGCGGAAGTGTCGATAACGCTGACCATCATAGGCGCTTCGAAGGAACTACGTGCATTCCCCGTTGCCGTAACGGTCATGGTTTCAGTAGCAAAAGCAAACGTTGGCAAGGTGGCAGAAACAGCCAAAGCCAACAAACTCAAACGCAACGAGGTAAATTGCGGACGTGACATAGCGATTCTCCATGAGGAAAATAAAAAATGCTGGCTGCCTGGGTTAATACCGGGGTGGCTGGCGAAAAATAAATTTATTTACAATTCAAATGATTAGATATCACCACGGGAAGCTATTAGCGTATATATCCCGTAAAATTGCCGAATATTTCTGATAATTCAGCAAAAGCACGCCCTCTTTGTCAGGCAAAGTAGTACGCCACGTCTGAAGTGAAGAGTGCTGTGCGTTTTCCCTTACAAAAGATATGATTTTGTTATCCATGATGTCATATTTTGTTAAACTCAAACGTGATAATGAGAATTATTATCGATCAATTTTTTATGATCAAGCTTTTTTTAACCGCCATTAACACAATAAACAGGGGGTTATGAAATCTATCCAGCATCCAGAAAACCATCCTGTGTTTATGGCTATCCCCCCACAACCTCATCACAAAACGTTGTCGTTAACAGTGATAATTTTCTCTTCTCTTTGCTCTGCAAGCCGCGATATCTCCGGGTTCTCAGCTTTTTCCCGCGCTGAAATTTAATCGGTAACAAGAACATTAGCTGACGAAGCATCTTGATAAAAATCAAAAATAAATACGCTTGTAACGCCGTGCGTATTGAATCGACGGTTGTATTTCATATATAACTCAAATGATAATCATGATCATTCTCAATTTGATAAGAGTTCTCACATTATGCCAAGGATCATCACCAGGCCGTTTCTTTTTTCCCCACTAACGTTATGTATTTCAGCCGTGGCCTCTGCCGCGAAGACCATGGTAAAACGAAAAAAATTGTTTACGGCATTACTGGCTCTTAGCTGGACTTTTAGCGTAACGGCTGCCGAACGTATCGTGGTCGCAGGAGGATCGCTGACGGAGCTAATCTACGCGATGGGCGCTGGCAAACGCGTGGTTGGTGTCGATGAAACGACATCCTATCCACCAGAAACCGCCAAACTGCCGCATATTGGTTACTGGAAACAACTCAGCAGCGAAGGCATTTTGTCACTTCGCCCGGATAGCGTAATTACCTGGCAGGATGCAGGACCGCAAATTGTGCTCGACCAACTGCGGGCGCAAAAAGTCAACGTCGTCACTCTGCCGCGTGTACCAGCCACCCTTGAGCAGATGTACGCCAACATTCGCCAACTGGCAAAAACGTTACAGGTTCCTGAACAAGGCGAGGCGCTGGTGACACAGATCAACCAACGCCTGGAGCGAGTACAGCAAAACGTGGAGGCCAAAAAAGCCCCGGTTAAAGCCATGTTTATTCTCTCCGCAGGCGGAAGTGCGCCACAGGTTGCCGGTAAAGGCAGCGTCGCGGACGCCATTCTTTCGCTTGCCGGAGCAGAAAACGTCGCTACCCACCAGCAGTACAAAAGCTACAGCGCGGAATCACTGATTGCGGCTAACCCTGAAGTGATTGTCGTCACCTCACAAATGGTCGATGGCGATATTAATCGGCTACGTTCTATTGCCGGAATTACCCACACTGCCGCATGGAAAAACCAGCGCATTATCACCGTTGATCAAAACCTGATTCTGGGAATGGGTCCGCGTATTGCTGATGTCGTTGAGTCTTTACACCAGCAGCTTTGGCCGCAATAAATGGATTTAAATCAGACGAATGAACACAAATAACACCCTGGATCTCACGCCACATTTTGCTTTAGACGGTGATCAGCCCTTTAAAGACAGGCGCGCCATGATGCCGTTTCGTGGGGCCATTCCGGTTGCCAAAGAGCAACTGGCACAGACCTGGCAAGAGATGATCAATCAAACGGTATCACCACGTAAGCGACTGGTTTACCTACACATTCCTTTTTGTGCGACACACTGCACGTTTTGTGGTTTTTATCAGAACCGTTTTAATGAAGATGCGTGTGCTCATTATACCGACGCCCTGATTCGTGAAATAGAAATGGAAGCAGACAGCGTATTGCATCAGTCGGCCCCCATCCACGCAGTCTATTTCGGTGGCGGCACGCCTTCCGCGCTTTCGGCACACGATTTGACCAGAATCATCACCACATTACGAGAAAAGCTGCCACTGGCCCCTGATTGTGAAATCACTATCGAAGGCCGGGTACTGAATTTTGACGCTGAGCGAATCGATGCTTGCCTTGATGCAGGAGCAAACCGCTTCTCAATTGGTATTCAGTCGTTTAACAGCAAAATCCGCAAGAAAATGGCCCGCACCTCGGATGGCCCAACCGCTATTGCGTTTATGGAAAGCCTGGTCAAACGCGACCGTGCCGCGGTGGTCTGTGACCTGCTGTTTGGTCTGCCGGGTCAGGATGCGCAAACCTGGGGAGAAGATCTGGCTATTGCCCGCGATATCGGTCTCGACGGCGTCGATCTCTATGCGCTCAATGTCCTGCCCAATACACCGCTGGGCAAAGCCGTGGAAAATGGGCGTACTACCGTGCCCTCTCCGGCAGAACGTCGCGATCTTTACCTGCAAGGATGTGATTTTATGGACGATGCCGGTTGGCGCTGCATCAGTAACAGCCACTGGGGCCGTACCACACGCGAACGCAATCTCTATAACCTGCTGATTAAACAAGGTGCCGATTGTCTGGCCTTTGGTTCCGGAGCCGGCGGTTCGATTAATGGGTACTCCTGGATGAACGAACGCAATCTTCAGACCTGGCATGAATCCGTCGCAGCAGGCAAAAAACCGCTGATGATGATCATGCGTAACGCCGAACGTAACGCGCAGTGGCGTCATACCTTGCAGTCGGGCATTGAAACGGCGCGTGTACCGCTGGACGAACTTACGCCACATGCCGAAAAACTCGCGCCGTTACTGGCCCAGTGGCACCAAAAAGGCTTAAGCCGCGATGCGTCAACGTGTCTGCGGTTGACCAATGAAGGTCGTTTCTGGGCAAGCAACATTTTGCAGTCTCTTAATGAACTGATTCAGGTACTTAATGCGCCAGCAATTGCGCTTGAAAAACCATAATAGGAGTGATTTATGAGCCATGTCTCGTTACAGGAATTTTTGAAAACGGAGCCAGACGGTACGCTGGAGGCGATCGCCGAACAATACAACACCACGCTGCTGGAGGTAGTGAAAAATCTGCCCTCTCCGACTGTTGTGTCAGGTGATAAATTCGATACTGTCTGGGATACCGTCTGCGAATGGGGCAACGTCACCACGTTAGTACATACTACCGATGTAATACTCGAATTTAGCGGCGAACTGCCTTCGGGTTTCCATCGCCACGGCTATTTCAACCTACGCGGAAAGCACGGCATGTCCGGGCATATCAAAGCAGAAAACTGCACGCATATTGCCTTGATCGAACGTAAATTTATGGGCATGGACACCGCCTCTATTCTCTTTTTCAATAAGGAAGGCAGCGCAATGCTGAAAATCTTCCTCGGTAGGGATGATCATCGTCAGCTCCTGAGCGAACAAGTCAGCGCCTTCCATGCTCTGGCAGCATCGTTAAAGGAACACGCCTGATGACACCGTGGCTACTCTTTGGCGCAGGCGGAAAAGGTGTGGGTGCCAGAACGCTTGAACTGGCGCTGGCGGAACAACGTCCGGTCGTTGCTGTCATTCGTCATGCCGATGCCGCCACGAAACTGGCGCAACAAGGCGTACAGGTTTTTACAGGCGACGCCTGTGATGCCAGCGTAGTCGCGGCTGCTTGCCGCGCAGCTGGCCCGGATGCGCTTATCATCTCAACAATGGGCGGAGCTCAGGATTATCTGGCGCACAGAACAGTGATTGACGAGGCCGAGAAAGCAGGCATCACACGCATGATTCTGGTGACGTCACTGGGATGCGGCGATAGCTGGCCGTTTTTATCAGAACGGGCAAAGGCTGCGTTTGGTCAGGCGGTACGGGAAAAAACGCTGGCGGAAAGCTGGTTGCAAACCAGCCAGCTTGATTATGCCATTCTCCGCCCCGGCGGTCTGCTTGATGGTGCGGCAACGGGCAAAGCACAACGGATACAAAATCAGGAGTGTCATGGTTTTGTTAACCGTGCTGATGTCGCCGCACATATCCATGAACTGGCAAATGCGCCAGCACTTAACCAGCAGGTCTACAGTCTGATTGAACCGGACCTGAAACCGGCGTGATCCCCCGGCGCGGTATGTCCGCGCCGTAATGTCGTAACGGAGTTTTGCGTGCTCAAGGATTCACTCTCTTCCGCCAGGATCTTTATGGGGCTATCACTATTATTGCTAGCTCTGGTGCTGTTTGGTGCCAGTCAGGGAGCGTTAAAGATCAGTTTTGATGCCCTTTTTGATGAGGAATACCGCGATATCTGGCTCAATATTCGTCTACCACGGGTTTTGCTGGCGGTGCTGGTAGGTGCAGCGTTGGCAACCGCAGGGGTAATTATGCAGGGGCTTTTTCGCAACCCAATGGCTGACCCTGGATTACTTGGCGTCAGTAGCGGTTCTGCATTAATGGTTGGCGTTGCTATTGTGCTGCCCTTCTCCTTCCCAGTGGTGCTGGTGCTCTATGAGCAAATGGTGTTTGCCATTGCCGGAAGTTTAGTGGTCTGCACCATCATTTTTCTCATCACGCAGCGCCATCGCGATGGCAGCATGATGCAATTATTACTCGCCGGTATCGCCATCAATGCCCTGTGCGGCGCAGCGATCGGCATCCTGAGCTATATCGGCGATGAGCAGCAGCTACGACAACTCACATTGTGGATGATGGGCAATCTTGGACAGGCGCAATGGCCGACGTTATTGGTTGCCAGTTCATTCATCCTACCGGCCATTATCGCAACAACTTGTCTCGCCGGAACGCTGAATTTACTGCAGCTCGGTGATGAAGAAGCCCACTACCTCGGCGTGAACGTGAAGCGTAAACGCCAGCAATTACTGTTAGTGAGCTCACTGCTCGTTGGTGCTGCCGTATCGGTAAGCGGTATTATCGGCTTTATTGGCCTGGTGATCCCGCATCTGATTCGCATGACTACCGGGGCAAATCACCGCTGGCTAATCCCTTGTTCCGCCCTCGCCGGAGCCTGTTTATTGCTGATGGCAGACACGCTTGCCCGCACGCTGGTACAGCCAGCAGAAATGCCCGTGGGATTATTAACCAGCCTGCTTGGTGGCCCTTATTTTATGTGGTTGATTCTGCGCAACCGGAGGATCACATGATCAGCGCCCAGAATCTGGTTTATAGCCTTCAGGGGCGGCGTCTGACTGATAATGTCTCGCTGACTTTTCCCGGTGGGGAAATTGTTGCCATCCTCGGCCCTAATGGTGCGGGAAAATCTACGCTGCTTCGCCAGCTAACCGGCTATCTTCAACCTGATAGCGGCGAATGTCGGTTGTTTAATAAGCCATTAAATGAATGGTCGATTACTGAACTGGCGAAACACCGGGCCGTGATGCGTCAAAATAGCCACATGGCGTTTCCATTCAGCGTACAAGAAGTTATCCAGATGGGGCGGCATCCGCATCGTACTGGTAATCAGGATAATGAAACAGCACAAATAATGGCGTTATGTGACTGTCAGGCGTTAGCAAACCGCGACTATCGGCAATTATCCGGTGGTGAACAACAGCGCGTGCAATTAGCGCGCCTGCTAGTGCAACTCTGGGAACCTACTCCCTCACCGAAATGGTTATTTCTTGATGAACCAACTTCGGCGCTGGATATTCACCATCAGCAGCACTTGTTTCGTTTATTACGCCAGTTAGTTCACGAACGGCAGTTCAATGTTTGCTGCGTATTGCACGATCTAAATCTTGCCGCGCGTTATGCAGACCGTGTTGTATTAATGCAAAAAGGAAAGGTTATCGCAAATGGTAAGCCGCAGGACGTATTGACACAGCAGGCGCTGACAATGCTCTACGGCGCGGATATTACCGTACTTAAAGATCCTGCCAACCATTCACCACTGATCGTCCTCGATCATTAAAACCAACAGGAGTACCGCACTGGTACTCCTGCGAATAAATAACTATACAGATTAGCTAATTGAAACGCCTTTCACCCCTGCCATACCTTTTAATAATCGCAACAGATCTTCTATCGACGTCGTGGCATGAAGCTGGATATCAATGGCGACCACTTCATGATCTTCATTTTCCTGCAACGAAACTAAATCCGTTTTTATTTTTTGCTGCTTAAACCAGTCGAGCATTGATACCGTATTACCGTTCACTAATGTCAGCTGTAAATGGTAATTTTTGTTCATCAGGCGGAAGGTTAATTGATGGAAGACTTCCAGCACCAGCAAGGTCATCACTGAACCATAAATACCCAGTTCGTACATACCGCTGCCAATAACCATACCAATGGCGGCGGTCACCCAGATATCCGCTGCCGTCGTCAGACCTACAATATTTTGGTTACGAACGAGAATGTTACCTGCACCGATAAACCCGACGCCCGTCACAACCTGAGCAGCAATACGGCTGGGATCCAGTCCGACGTGACCTAAAGACAGCACGTCAGCAAAACCATATTTCGAAACAATCATAAACAGGGCGCTTCCCATGCCAATTAATACATGTGTGCGTAACCCTGCTCCTTTGCCGCGCATTTGCCTTTCCATGCCAATAGCGCCACAGGCAATTACCGCAAGTATAAGTCGTATAATAAATTCTGCTGTCATATAAAAATGCAAAAAGGAGCAGCAAGATGGCTCAACTTGCTACTCCTTTTTACTTGTACCTTATTAATTCGGCAAGTCATTAGATGCTTGATTTTTGAAGGTATACAAATTTTTCTGCGGGTTTTTCTTGCAGTATTCGATCACTTTAGGAATTTGAGTGAGATCGGTTTCATTTAAAGTAACGGTATCGCCACCTTTATATACTGTTTCTTCATGCAGCATCCACCACGCAACTGGTGTCATTGCTTTTGGATTCAGATCAATAAATTCCTGGCAGGTCATATCTTTAGCGGATTCATTGGCTGCCAGCGCAGATTGTGCGTTCACCAGTGACAAAGCCGCTACAGCGCCCATAAAAATAAACGCTTTACGGAGAGATGAAATGTTCATTTTGTAACCCATTCAATATAGAGATTATATACAAACAGGAGGAATAGCTGCTTTTAAAGAAGATATTCCGGCCTGTTCAATATGCAAGGAAATACGATGTAACGCATTCCCGGAATTACATATCTTTCTTAATTTTGTCCCATTCGCCTTTAACTTTATCTTTAAAGCTGGCTTTTTTATCCTGAGTACAAGCCTGAACGATAGCTGGGGTTACGGTTGCAATACCCTGAACATCTAAAACCGCATCTTCTGGTTTATCTTTGTTGTTCAGTGCTTCAGCAAAACCGACTGCAGTTGGCTGGAAGGATTCGTCCACAGCCAGGAAATCTTCACAGGTCCAGGAGTTGACCGGTTTTTTGTTATCAGCTGCTTTTTGTGCATCCGCTGCATTGCTCACTACTGGCAGAAGAAGCAGACCACCAAGAATAACGCCTAATACTTTTTTCATCGTAATATCCTCAACTATAAAGTGAAAGAGCCGTCACGAATCAATTTCGACACTGAGGTTATAACCTGGTTTTCTGTATATGTCATGTTGATGGAAAATATCAAAATCAGATATTTTTATTTCAATACAATGAGTTACAGATGCATCAGATACTGTAATTAGGAAATTTTTATTAAATCGACTGCATTCTTAGACGCGTTTTTGGCATAGATTGATAGCAGGGGATTTTCTTCTTAATTTTATAGGGTGGTTCTATGTTATATATAGATAAGGCAACAATTTTGAAGTTTGATCTGGAGATGCTTAAAAAACATCGCAGAGCAATCCAGTTTATTGCCGTGCTGCTGTTTATCGTCGGGTTGCTGTGTATCAGTTTTCCGTTCGTCTCTGGCGACATTTTAAGCACAGTAGTGGGTGCATTATTAATCTGCTCGGGCATTGCGCTTATTGTCGGGCTATTCAGCAACCGCAGTCATAATTTCTGGCCGGTATTATCCGGTTTCCTCGTCGCAGTCGCCTATTTATTGATCGGCTATTTCTTCATCCGCGCACCAGAGCTGGGCATTTTTGCCATTGCGGCATTTATTGCCGGTTTGTTCTGTGTGGCAGGGGTTATTCGCCTGATGAGTTGGTATCGTCAGCGTTCAATGAAAGGCAGTTGGCTACAGCTCGTTATTGGTGTGCTGGATATCGTCATTGCCTGGATATTCCTTGGTGCTACGCCGATGGTGTCGGTAACGCTGGTTTCCACACTGGTGGGAATTGAACTGATATTTAGCGCCGCCAGATTAGCCATTTCAAACATTATCATGGCTGATATTTTCCGTGGTCAGGTTTAATGTTTTAAAAGTGCTGTGGGAAAGTGAACAAAGAGTTCCGTAAGCGTTGATGCTATGGGCGGTTAAATAAGTAATCCGGGTTCATTTTTTTGCAACTGGCGTTGATTACATTGCATAAATATCCGTGTCTCCAGACGCTATATAAAAACCTGAAGACATGAATGAGTTATTTAATCAGGTAATTTCAATGCGTTAAAAGAAAGCTGGCAATCCAATTGCCAGCCTAAGTCGAAACAAGGAGACTCGATATTTAAATCGGATTACATTTTAACTTTAGTAATATTCTTCAGAGATCACAAACTGGTTATTGATAACTTATTCTTGGGCAGTAATCCGCAAAAGTTAACCTTTTGTTTACTAGTTACAAACTGATAACAACCAGGAATCTTACTTAGGACCAATATATGGAGTGCGTGATGGATAAATCTGAAGTATTGATTAGTGTTAATAGACGTATTAGTTCACGAAGGGCAAAGTTCTTATAGGCGTTTACTATATTGAACAACGATTCGGACAAGGATGTAAATAATGAAAAGGATGACATGTTCGAAACGATAACGGCTAAGGAGCAAGTTATGATTTTTCTCATGACGAAAGATTCTTTTCTTTTACAGGGCTTTTGGCAGTTGAAAGATAATCACGAAATGATAAAAATCAATTCCCTGTCAGAGATCAAAAAAGTAGGCAATAAACCCTTCAAGGTGATCATTGACACCTATCACAACCATATCCTTGATGAAGAAGCGATTAAATTCCTGGAGAAATTAGATGCCGAGAGAATTATTGTTTTGGCACCTTATCACATCAGTAAACTAAAAGCTAAAGCGCCTATTTATTTTGTCAGCCGTAAAGAAAGTATCAAAAATCTTCTTGAGATTACTTATGGTAAACACTTGCCCCATAAGAATTCACAACTATGTTTTTCACATAATCAGTTCAAAATTATGCAACTGATTCTGAAAAACAAAAATGAAAGCAATATCACGTCAACGCTCAACATTTCGCAACAAACATTAAAGATTCAGAAATTCAACATTATGTACAAGCTGAAATTAAGACGTATGAGCGACATCGTCACCCTGGGTATCACATCTTATTTTTAGTAAGGACATAAGCAACTGAAATTGATGGCTGGCATGACGAGGGATGCAGATGCTGATTTCAATACCCCCGGTGATTATTGAAGGAGAGACGAAAACGACTTTATTCCCCTGGTATGTGTATCCACCAGTAGAACCCTTCGTTGCCCGAATGCTGGCAGAAACTGTTGGCAGAACGGCAACATTTTTTTTGTCGTTGACCTCACCATGTCGATCACTGTGCTTGCATCCCATCTTACTGGCTGACAACCCCACTATGCCGCTGGTCTGTAAATCCCTCATATCTCTCCTCGCGCGCAATTTAAAGAACCGTTATTTCTCAAGAATTTTCAGGGACTAAAATGAACAGAAGAAGAAAACTGTTAATACCGTTGTTATTCTGCGGCGCGATGCTCACCGCCTGCGATGACAAATCGGCGGAAAACGCCGCCGCCATGACGCCTGAGGTCGGTGTCGTCACACTCTCCCCCGGTTCGGTCAATGTGTTGAGCGAATTGCCCGGTAGAACCGTTCCTTATGAAGTTGCCGAGATACGTCCCCAGGTGGGCGGTATTATCATTAAACGCAACTTTATCGAAGGCGATAAAGTGAACCAGGGCGATTCGCTGTATCAGATTGATCCTGCGCCTTTACAGGCAGAGCTGAACTCCGCCAAAGGTTCGCTGGCGAAAGCGCTCTCTACCGCCAGCAATGCCCGCATCACCTTTAACCGCCAGGCATCGTTGCTGAAGACCAACTATGTTAGCCGTCAGGATTACGACACCGCACGCACCCAGTTGAATGAAGCAGAAGCCAATGTCACCGTCGCCAAAGCGGCTGTTGAACAGGCGACGATCAATCTGCAATACGCGAATGTCACCTCGCCGATTACGGGCGTCAGCGGGAAATCGTCGGTGACCGTCGGCGCACTCGTTACCGCTAATCAGGCAGATTCGCTGGTTACCGTACAACGTCTGGACCCGATTTATGTCGATCTCACGCAGTCGGTGCAGGATTTCTTGCGCATGAAAGAAGAGGTCGCCAGTGGGCAAATCAAACAGGTTCAGGGCAGTACGCCAGTACAGCTCAATCTGGAAAATGGTAAACGTTACGGCCAGACCGGCACGCTGAAATTCTCCGACCCGACGGTGGATGAAACCACGGGCTCCGTGACGTTACGGGCGATTTTCCCCAACCCAAATGGTGACTTGCTGCCTGGCATGTATGTCACGGCATTAGTGGATGAAGGTAGCCGCCAGAATGTATTACTGGTGCCGCAGGAAGGCGTCACCCACAACGCCCAGGGTAAAGCAACGGCACTCATTCTGGATAAAGACGATGTCGTGCAGCTACGCGAAATCGAAGCCAGCAAAGCCATCGGCGACCAGTGGGTTGTCACCTCTGGCTTGCAGGCTGGCGATCGGGTGATCGTTTCCGGTTTGCAACGCATTCGTCCGGGTATCAAAGCACGTGCAATTTCCTCCAGCCAGGAAAACGCCAGCACCGAATCGAAACAATAACGTTGCAGGCTTAAGGGGACTTTCATGGCTAACTATTTTATTGATCGCCCGGTTTTTGCCTGGGTACTTGCCATTATTATGATGCTTGCAGGCGGTCTGGCGATCATGAACTTACCGGTTGCGCAGTATCCGCAGATTGCGCCACCGACCATTACCATCAGCGCTACCTATCCAGGTGCCGATGCGCAAACAGTAGAAGACTCGGTCACTCAGGTGATTGAGCAAAATATGAATGGGCTTGATGGCCTGATGTACATGTCTTCAACCAGCGATGCGGCAGGTAATGCCTCCATCACTCTGACCTTCGAGACGGGGACATCACCTGATATCGCACAGGTTCAGGTGCAAAATAAACTGCAACTCGCTATGCCTTCATTACCTGAAGCGGTGCAGCAGCAGGGAATTAGCGTCGATAAGTCGAGCAGTAATATCCTGATGGTAGCGGCATTTATTTCTGATAACGGCAGCCTCAACCAGTACGATATCGCGGACTATGTAGCGTCTAATATCAAAGACCCGCTAAGCCGTACCGCGGGCGTTGGTAGCGTACAGCTCTTTGGTTCCGAGTACGCCATGCGTATCTGGCTGGACCCGCAAAAACTCAATAAATATAACCTGGTACCTTCCGATGTTATTTCCCAGATTAAGGTGCAAAATAACCAGATTTCCGGTGGTCAACTGGGTGGCATGCCACAGGCGGCAGACCAGCAACTGAACGCCTCGATCATTGTGCAGACGCGTCTGCAAACGCCGGAAGAATTTGGCAAAATCCTGTTGAAAGTTCAGCAAGATGGTTCGCAAGTACTGCTGCGTGATGTCGCCCGCGTCGAACTTGGGGCGGAAGATTATTCCACCGTGGCGCGCTATAACGGCAAACCTGCTGCCGGGATCGCCATCAAACTGGCTACCGGAGCAAACGCCCTGGATACCTCGCGAGCGGTGAAAGAGGAGCTGAACCGTTTATCGGCTTATTTCCCTGCAAGCCTGAAGACGGTTTATCCTTACGACACCACACCGTTTATCAAAATTTCTATTCAGGAAGTTTTCAAAACGCTGGTTGAGGCTATCATCCTCGTCTTCCTGGTCATGTATCTGTTTTTGCAGAATTTCCGCGCCACAATCATCCCGACGATTGCCGTACCGGTGGTTATTCTCGGGACGTTTGCGATCTTGTCGGCGGTCGGTTTCACCATCAACACGTTAACTATGTTCGGGATGGTGCTGGCGATAGGGTTACTGGTGGATGACGCCATCGTGGTGGTGGAGAACGTCGAGCGTGTCATTGCGGAAGATAAGCTACCGCCGAAGGAAGCGACGCATAAATCGATGGGGCAGATCCAACGTGCGCTGGTCGGGATTGCCGTTGTTCTTTCCGCAGTGTTTATGCCGATGGCCTTTATGAGCGGTGCGACCGGGGAGATCTACCGCCAGTTCTCCATCACGCTGATCTCCTCCATGCTGCTTTCAGTATTTGTAGCAATGAGCCTGACCCCTGCCCTGTGCGCCACCATTCTGAAAGCCGCGCCGGAGGGCGATCACAAACCTAACGCCCTGTTCGCACGCTTCAACACGCTGTTTGAAAAATCAACTCAGCACTATACCGACAGCACCCGCTCGCTGTTGCGTTGTACCGGTCGCTACATGGTGGTCTACCTGCTGATTTGCGCCGGGATGGCGGTGCTGTTCCTGCGTACGCCGACCTCTTTCTTACCAGAAGAGGATCAGGGGGTATTTATGACCACCGCGCAGTTACCTTCCGGTGCAACCATGGTTAACACCACGAAAGTGCTACAACAGGTGACGGATTATTATCTGACAAAAGAGAAAAATAATGTTCAGTCGGTGTTTACCGTTGGTGGCTTTGGCTTCAGTGGTCAGGGGCAAAACAACGGTCTGGCGTTTATCAGCCTCAAGCCGTGGTCTGAACGTGTCGGCGAGGAAAACTCGGTTACCGCGATTATTCAGCGGGCAATGATTGCGCTAAGCAGTATCAATAAAGCCGTCGTCTTCCCGTTCAACTTACCCGCGGTGGCTGAACTGGGTACCGCGTCAGGTTTTGATATGGAACTGCTGGACAACGGCAATCTGGGGCACGAAAAGCTGACCCAGGCGCGAAACGAGCTGTTATCACTGGCAGCGCAATCACCGAATCAGGTCATCGGGGTACGCCCGAACGGCCTGGAAGATACGCCGATGTTCAAAGTGAACGTCAACGCTGCGAAAGCCGAGGCTATGGGTGTGGCGCTGTCTGATATCAACCAGACAATTTCCACCGCCTTCGGCAGCAGCTACGTGAACGACTTCCTCAACCAGGGGCGGGTGAAAAAAGTGTATGTCCAGGCAGGCACGCCGTTCCGTATGTTGCCGGATAACATCAACCAATGGTATGTACGCAACGCCTCTGGCACGATGGCACCGCTTTCTGCCTA
>PPYF01544266.1_pt1 | contig 69696 bp, 104 predicted proteins | sample 1559871 | NCBI WGS metagenome assembly PPYF01 (sample SAMN08240021, study PRJNA423297) | Human gut metagenome, whole genome shotgun sequencing project.
GTTTTGAGATTTACCGGCTTGTGAAAACAGATACCTTTGCAGACGGCGATGATACCTACGACGTCTACAGCTGGAACGCAGCCTTTCTGACGGACGAGCCGGACAAGGTTCTCTACGCGGGAGGTATGCGGCTGGACGCCGAAGGACGGGTGCTTTTCGCGATGGAAAACACGGTCTTTGCCGTCAAAAATCCCGGCTCCGGCAGCGAGGACTATCGCTTTTTGCACTGGGGCATCTATCAGGGTGAAACCGAACAGGCGCAGGCGCAGAACGCCCGGGTGGAAATTCTTGCCGCCTTTGAAGCGCCCGCGCAGGAATAACTGCGTTGCCGCAAGGAACGGAGCCTTTTATGACAGGACCGAATCCGGACAGCATCTACCCGAATCCTGCCATCCGGCAGGTCGTTTTCATCAAAAACGTCATTACCCGCCCGAATATTTCCGTTGGAACGTATACCTATTACGACGACCCGGAGGGCGCGGAGAATTTTGAAGCGCATGTCACGCATCACTATGAATTTCTGGGCGACAAGCTCATCATCGGAAAATTCTGCGCCATCGCCCGGGGCATCGAGTTTATCATGAACGGCGCAAACCATCGCATGCACAGCGTCACGACCTACCCCTTCAACATCATGGGCGGCGGCTGGGAGGCTTTCACGCCCAGTCTTTCTGACCTGCCGTTCAAGGGCGATACGGTCATCGGAAACGACGTGTGGATCGGACAGCACGTGACCGTCCTTCCCGGCGTTCACATCGGAGACGGCGCGATCAACGGGGCCAATTCCGTCGTGACCAAGGACGTTCCACCGTACACTATCGCTGGCGGCAATCCGTGCAGGGTCATCCGCAAACGCTTTTCTGAGGAGCTGATTGCCTATCTGGAGGAAATCCGATGGTGGAACTGGGATGCAGATAAAATCTTCCGCAACATGGACGCGCTTTGCAGCGGCGATTTGGAGAAGATTCGCAGAATTCAGGCGTAACGCCAGTTCCCGAAATCCGAAGCCGTATCTCGTTATTTTTGAGGTGACTGTATGACGAAAAAGAAGAAGATTATAATTGCCATTCTTGCGGTGCTGCTTTTGCTCGCGGGCATTTTCTACGCGCAAAAAAGCACTGGGAAGTATCGGGTGCTTTCCGACAGCGATTTTTTGTCCGCCGAGGAAAAGGTATACGGTCTGTCCGTCATCTGGGAGACGGCAAAAACGTATTACGGCATGTGGGATCAGGTTCCCGAGCTGGATTGGGACGCAGAATATCAGGCCGCCATCGCTCGCGTGCTGGAAGCCAACAGCTTATACGCGTATTATAACGAGCTGAGCGCGTTTACCGCGCTCCTTCGCGACGGACATACGCAGTTGGGCTGTCTTGATAAAGACTTTCAGACCGCCCTGCGCACCGGCCGCGGGTTTTGGGTCTCGCCCATTTCGCTTCGGTACATGGAAGACGCCTTCATCCTGTGCGCTGCGCCGCGCAGCACGCTTGCCAAAATCCCGCTCGGCTCGACGGTCACGGAGATCAATGGGCTTCCGACGGGCGAGTATTTAGAGCAGGAATACGGCCTCTATGTGGGCTGCTTCACGCACGGAAGGCGGGAGGAAAAGCTCGCTGAGAAAATGCTCCTGCGCGAGGACGCAAAAGAGCTGGCCGTCTCCGGCCTGACCCCGGACGGAGCGGCGTTCAACGTCACCTTGTCCTATGCGGAGTACGCCGGGAAACGAGAACAGCTGCCGGATGATCTCAGCATGGAGCTGAAGCGCGATGTGACCGCACATGACTCTTTCAGGAGCTATGTCGTCGCGGATTCGATCTATGTGGCAGAGATTTCTTCCTTTGCAAATTCTGCCTTGCGGGAGGAATTTGCCGCCTGGATAGACGAGACGCGCGATGCAGCCACGGCATACATTCTGGACGTTCGCGGAAACAGCGGCGGGAGCGACGGCAACGCCATCGAAGTTCTGCGGCACTTTATTGCGCCGGCAGACATGGGAACCAGGTCCGTCTACAAGCAGTATGTCGACCCGACGCAGGTCACAACGGCGCTTGGAATGAAAGACCATTTTGAAGAACTCGAACCCGGCTCTGATCTGGAACAGTATTATCAGGGCGGACTGGATATGTACGCGCACCGGTATGTTGTTCCCTACGACAAGAGCCTGTCCGCGCCCGAATATGCGAACGAGACCGAAGCGGCAGAAGCGGAAGTGCCCGCTGTGCGCCTCTGCACGCAGCCCGTCGCTGTCTTAACGGATTGGAACTGCGCCTCCGCCGGAGACGACTTTGCTGTTTTCGCGAAGGGTGCGCCCAACGTGACCCTGATCGGCACAAACACCGCAGGCGGCACCGGACAGCTCTTATTAAAGGAGCTTCCCGGAGGCTTCCGTTTCGCCGTGTCGACCTACAACTGCGTCATGGAGGACGGTACGCCGATCTGCAACAACGGCGTTCAGCCGGATATCTGGTGCGAGCAGACGGTATCAAGCGCGCTTGCCGGGCAAGATGCCGTTCTTCTGAGAGCGATTGAGCACCTTGAAGAAAAAGCAGGAGAACGTTAAAAAGTACATCCTCTTTTTCTTCCTCGAAAATCCTCCAAAACGCAAAAAAACAGGAAGCACATCTTCTCTTTTTTCTTTGAGAGGACGTGCTTCCTTTTATCATGTTTGCGTTAGGTGGAAATCAGAACATTTCCAGCCCCAAAAACAGGGTTTTATCTTACTTGTTCAGTGCTTCGTCAACTGAGACAGGAAACATAGTAGTTTCAAGGCTTTGCCAATTAAAATGTAGGAATAATCAATGAGTAAGCGGCTCCTACACACTATTTTATTTTTTCTATTTCTTCTTTAAGCCAATCCACGTCTCTTTCTGTATACACCTTCTCTGTTATGTCATTGATCTCATGACCAACAATATATTTGATTGCATACTCGTCCACTTTATATTTCTTCGCAATCGTGATAAATTGTTTTCTCCCGTCATGAGATCTATGTTCGGGATTTAATCCAAGTCGTTCAACAATCTTCTTGAACCGTGCATTGTATTTATCGTACGTCAACATAAAACTGCTTCTGTGTGTATGTGTATCCGTACAGTTCAATAGATATTTACTTTCAAGTTGAACTGCCTCATTATACCTTGCTTCGACGAGGGGATATATTTTTGAGTGTATAGGCACTACCCTATCTCTTCCTGCTGCGGTTTTCATGCCACCGGTGAATGTACGATTGACTAAATCTACGTTCTTCAACTCGATCAATCCGAGTTCTTGTGGACGCCATCCAGAATAACACTGAATTAACACCACATCGATCCAATTTACTTTGTGCTGGTTATCCCACAGTTTGGCTATCTCAGCATCTGTAAAAGCAATATGTGCACGCCTTGCTTCATTACGTGCATCTGATATATCGTCCGATATGTCAAACACCCTCGCATAATTTCGATCTACGATCTCATGTTCAACTGCATAATCAAGCATGAGATTAAACAATGATTTAATGCGCTCTTTTAGATTCGGTGTTGTATGATGTATTTTCCCTTTTCGTTCGACAACCCCATCTTCCATGCAGCCTTTAATGTGATATGATCTTACGTCCATTGCCCGCATATGATATAAAGTCGAACAATACGCCCATGCCGACGTAATGGATCTCACGCTGGAATCACTTTTGAGAGTTTTGAAGTAGTCGTCTGACCATCTATCGTATAATTCTTTCAAAGTGATAGCTGGACTTAAATCGTATGGATTCTTATTATACGCCACTAATGCTACATAGGCTTCGTGGTACGTTTCAAAATAAGAATCAGGTTTTAAGGGTTTGCATATCGGTTTTCCGTTATCATTCTTTCCTACTGTTACCATCGCCCGGAATGGTTTTCTCAGATTTCGATTTTTAATCTCACTAATTTGACCGAATCCGTTTGGTAATCTTCTTCGTTTGTTGTGTCTAGTCCTGACCGACGGTGCTTTTATATTGTTGGTCATTGGACAACCACAATGCGGACAGGCCAGCGCCTTATCGCTGACATTCAATTCACATTCTGGACATTGTATTAGCACAACAGTACCTCCTTCTGGAGATACGGTATCAAAACGTGTAGGAATTGTCAACTCCTATATTCCTGAAACTTGAAAACTCAGTACGCAGGTGACGACACTAAATGTTACGCTTTAATCAAGGAAACATGGAAAACGTTTCCTCAGAACGTAATAGATAGGAGATCGTTACTATGGAAGAAAAACAGTTCCCCTGCGGTTCCGTGCCAGTATCAGTAGCTGCAAAAGTTTACGGGAAGGATGCCTGCTGGATTCGTGCTGGCATTATTTCAGGATGGCTTCCAATTGGAACGGCCACACGAAATGGAAAACAGATCACCAACATTGATGAGATGGATTCTCGTCGAGGACGCATCAACTTTTATATTTCGCCGAAGAAGCTGTGGGAGCACACCGGATTCGTCTGGAGAGGTGAGCGTGTATGAGCACACAAATTCGTCCAGAGACCTCTCAGAAGAATCCGTATTGGATTCCGAAGCATCGCTATTACGAGCTCAAACATTTTGTGATGCAGTATCCAGCATGGGTAGCCGCGAGGAAAGGGCTTGATTTCCTTCATACGCCGACGTATTGTGTTCGCGTGAAAAAAGATACTGCTGATCCAACGATGACCGGTGCAGAGCTGCGAGCATATTATTCAGATCGAATTGACATGGTGGATCGAGCGAGCTTTGGATGCGGATGTCCGCAATATGTTCTAAAAGGGATTCTCGACAGCCTGTCATACGAAAAACTTCTTCTGAAGTATCCGGCGTTCATTCGCTATACGAAGGAAAAATACTACGAAGCGTATCGTAAGTTTTTCTGGCTGCTGAATCAGGAGAGACACTGATGAAGGTGATCGACATTGCTGTGAAGAAGGTCTACCGCTTCAACTGCCCGAACTGCCAGAGTCGGTTGGAAGCGGACAGCAACGAACTGACGGATATCGGAGGTAAGGTTTGTCGGTTTCTCTGCCCCGTATGTAAATCTGAGCGGTACATCACATGGTCAGAGCTTCGCAAGAAAATCGTCTATGATGACGATGCGCGTCAAATGCATTTCCCTTTATGAAGGGAGATGATATTTATGAAAACAATTAAAGCCATTTACTATTACATGAAGCAAAAGAAAGCTCGTTTATATTTTTACTATTGGCACGATAAGACATTAGTCAATATCAAAGATACGAAGAAGTGGAGAGTTTGTTTCGATCATATGATGTATTGGCTTGACAAAACGTTGGATTATAATGTCGCTATACATAAAGAGTTGGAGTCCTAACAAGGGCTCCTTCTTTTTTACGCGAAACTAACAAACGCCTTTATGAAGGAGGCTGATATTATGTTAACAGCAATCATTGTATATTTGATTATTGGAGGGATTATTACGTTATATCTTTGTAATACTTTGGGCGATATAGTAAAAGACGAGACTTTAGCTATGAAAGTCCTATATTACGTTTGGATGATCGTAATTGCACCGCCGCTCTTCATATACGGCATTGCGAAGGGTGCATATCAGGAATTAAAAAATAAGTCGGAGTCCTAACACGGACTCCTTCTTTTTATATTTTTCAAACGGAGGTATCCAAATGAGATGATAAATTAAGATCATAAAAATTCCCGGGTTAGAAATTTCAGAAAACAATTCAGGAGGGTATTATGTGGATTTATATTTTAGTTGGGGTCATCTGCAATTTGATCGGCGCTCTGACCATGTGGTTCATGATGAAACCACATGTAGAGGGCGCTATCATCATCGAGAACGGTAACGCATATCTTCAGCTTAACCATGAGCCGGAGCTGCTTACTGAGCATCAATATGTAACCTTCATGGTTGTATCGCGAAAATAACAGATTCTTTTATGGAAACTAAACGTTTCAATACATAAGGGGGGAATTTGATATGAAACTTGGTTCATTGATATTTTCGTTACAGGAAACACATAGACGAGGCGTTACAAACGAACGATTGGTTAAGTATGACGGCGAAAACTGGATTGTACGCATATACGATGACAATGATCGTATGGAATTGCAATTGGTTAAATGCCATTTCATGAGTGACCAATCGGAATTCGTTTTACTTAGCTGTCCTTCCTGGTGGAGATATTCATATGCAGCCGAAGTATTCGAAAAAGCTATTAAACTTTGGACATATGGAAACGGAAATGAATGTTTCTAAATCAAAAGAGGCCTGTCGTAGTGACGGAGCCTCTTCTTTTTCGCGGCAAATGCAACGTCTCTTATGGAACAATTAACATTGAAAGGAGTTTTATGATGAACGAAAAGACATTAGAAGAACAACTGGAGGAGGAATTGAAGGATCAGTTGACTGATATTTCGATGCTGCATACTGGTACGCCTGAAAAGTCAAAAGCAATATCAGACTTTGCGGTGCTGTATGATAAACGGCAGGACACGATCAAACTGAAATCTGAAGCTGAAGAAGCGAGAGTTAAAAAGAAGGATCGCGTCGTGGATCATATCATCAGTGGCGTTGGAACGGTATTACCGGTTCTGGCTACAGGTATTATGTATGCAGTCGGTATGAATTTCGAGAAAACTGGTACATTGACCTCTACGTTCTTCCGCAATCTTGTCGGAAAAATGAAAGTCACGAAGTAATTGAATTGAAAGAGGAGTCGTTGAGAAATCAGCGGCTCTTCTTTTTCTTCTTGCATCTATACAGAAATTATGATAGGCTGGGTTTATCAACCGATTAAGGAGGATATGTTATGAATTGGAATGGGCTGTTTGGCATTCTCTCTAACGATCAGGAGCATGCTGAATATGAAGACGTTTACAACGAAAATGGCGATGCAGTGTATTGCGATTCCTGCGGAGAAGAAATTCGCTGGAAAGATGGCGCCTATTTCTGTATGGGCTGTGGTAAACGAATGAGCCGTCAAGTTTTCTTCGATTACATCGGCGCCACGCCACCAGGACCTCATTGCATTGACTGCGATAATCTATACCCAGGCTGCATAACATGTCCATACGGGTATGTTGATGAATTGTCTCGATGAGATACTACTATCAACCGACAAAGCAAGATTCTTCGCGATTCAGTCATATTTATGTTTGCAATCATCCTCTATATTCTCGATGTACGCTATATCAGTTCAATGATTTAGGACTGGCAGTCATTCAGCAGCGATTTGATGCTGACGAAAAAGCAACCTACTGGACAGAGGTTGATGCAGGACTAGCAGATGATATTTACCGGCATCCAAAGTTCTACCGATATTTCAAAGCAAAGGCTAAGGAAGCAGAGAATACACTATATCCAACAGTAACAGTTAGGCAGATCATGTGGGCATTGAAAATGAAACCCCTCAAGCGTGAACGCTGGGAAACGGTTTTCGATCGAGCAGACATCTGAGAATGTGCAAAAAATCTAAACAGAAATCAAGGAGTTGAGTCCTACTAGGACTCTTCTCTTTTTATACGCGAAATTTACATCTACTCTAATGAAAACACTATAAAAATTAGAGGAGATTGTATTATGAGCATCTGGAAAAAGAAAGCTTCTGATTTGACAGTTGAAGAAATTACGTTACTTTCCCTGGGCTTGGGTGTTGGCGTTGGCGCCGTCACCTATGTCTATAAGGAAACGGATTGGTTTGAAACTATTGGAAGAAAAATTTCTGAATTATGGCGTAAGATCACAAAGAAATAGTGTTCTTGAGAAAGAGTCTGCAAAGACTCTTTCTCTTTTTATACGCGAAATTTGCAAGTCGTATTATGAAGAGAAGTAATAAGTATGAGGAAATCCGCTTAGGAAGAATTCTGAATGGAACTGGTACAGATAAAGTTACGCTGAAATGCGATGTGGCCATTCAGAGGTGGTTCGAGTCCACCCGGCTCACCTTCTCTTCTTTTTATGGGAGACTTATCTCGAAAAACTGAATTAAAAAGGAGAACGAATTATGTTCAACAATGGTCCTGAAATTCTTGAAGACGACACCCAATATTATCCTCCGTGTGACAGCTGTTCTTATGATGAGCATGAACTTGATATGTATTTTATCGGGGATGATTACGGAAAAGACGAAGATTAACGTGAAATTTGCAAGTCGTATTATGAAGAGACTGTTAGCTTAAATGGTAGAGCACAAGATAAAAATCTTGAGATTATTGGTTCGAATCCGACACAATCTCTTCTTTATATTTTTCTGAAAGGAAGTATCAATCATGCGAATTAACATTCGAAAAGCTGGGCCGTTGATTGCGACCGGGCTGGCATGTGCCGGGGTCATTGTAACGGCACTTTTGGCGGTAAAGAAAGCTCCAGAGGTTCAGGAAGCCGTAGAAGATGCACGTTCAGAGCGAGGCGGGGTTTTGAATCCAATTGAGGTAGTCAAAGCTGCAGCTCCTTCCGCGTGGCCGGTTTGTGCCGTTGCGGCTGGAACAATTGCCTGCATCATTGGGATTCAAGCAATGAACCAAAAGCAACAGGCATCTCTTGTGGCGATGTATGGTATTGCAGCAAAGAGTCTGAAGAAGTATGATGGCAAAATCAAAGAACTGTTTGGTGAGGATGCACCCGCCAAAGTGAAAACTGCAATTGCACAGGACACAGTTAACGAATGTCATATTTCGAATCCAGTCGGAGATGATTGTATGTTCTACGATATGATCTCTGGCAGATATTTCACGAGTACCATGCTGGAAGTCCGAAATGCAGAGTATCATTTCAATCGAAACTTTATCCTTCGGGGCGGACAGGCAGTTTTGAATGAACTATATGACTTTCTTGGTCTGGACCATATCGAGGGCGGTGACATTGCAGGCTGGGATGTCTGCGAAATCGGTGAATTCTACGGATATGAATGGATCGATTTCGATCATGAAAAAGTAACAATCACCGGCGATGACGGTAATGAGTTTGAATGCTACATTCTCTCTTGCCCATTCCCGCCGTGTTATCTAAACATGAAAGAGGAATTTGACCCGATCGAATTCGAATGCGCAGAAAAAACACCGCTTATTATGAAGGAGGCATGAACTTATGAAAAAGATCAATACACTGAAAATTCTCGGTGTCGTATCGTCCATCCTTGGTCTGGTATTACCGTTACTGGATCAGTATTTGGACGAGCAGAAAACCAGAGAAATTGCACGTGAAGAAGCTCAGAAAGTTCTGGCTGAATCCAATGAAGAAGAGTCTGAATAAGGCTCTTCTTTTATATTTACTATGGATGCGGCTGAACTTGTCGTGAAGTACATAGAGACTTCACTTCCTCCACCTCAGATCGAATGGGGTCGAAGGGAATTTGACCAGAGAATCTATGAACGATGGGCAGCAGAAGAACTATTAAGCTGTCTGCTCAATCGCGGCGAAAAAGATCCAGTTGCGGTTGCAGATGGATATTTGCTATCACTTATTGCAGCAACTGTGTCTTGCGTTGACAACAAGAACCTTATATTCTCCTCTGCAATTCATACCGCGGAGACATTATTACATCTCATTGAGAAGGAGTATTCAGTATGAAGACGACAACTTTAGCAAGTATGATGACTTGTGCATGGAAGGTAATGAGAAAACATTCCCCCGAGATCCTGACTGCACTCGGAATCGCTGGGTTTACAACAGCTGCAGTGATGGCTGTGAAGGTAACACCGAAGGCACTGGAAAAAGTGCGGCAGGACAGTCAGAAGAACCATAATGGCGATCGTTATGCCTATACCAAAAAAGAGGCAGTTGCATCGGCTTGGCGTCATTATGTGCCTGCAGTTGGTGTGGGTCTTTCGTCAGCTGCCTGCCTGATATTTGCTACATCTACAAATCTGAGACGAAACGCAGCGCTGGCTACGGCGTATTCGATCTCGGAGGCAACACTTCGAGACTATCAGGCAAAGACGCTTAAGATGGTTGGACCAGAAAAAGAACAAGAAATCCGTGATGCAGCGATCAAAGAACGTACTGATCGTCAGCCAATTCAGACGGACAAGCTCTTTGTGACACGAAAGGGCGAGACTTTGTGCTATGATCCGTGGTCTGATCGGCTGTTCAAGTCAGATCCGGACTTTATCACGAAAGCGGCAAATTCCCTCAGTCGTGAAATGCTGGATTCAGGATATGTCAGCCTGAATGATTTCTATTATGAGATCGGCTTGACGGAAACAAAAGCTGGTAATGAACTCGGATGGAAAGTCGATAAAGGCTTGATTGATCCAATTTTCAGTGGTCAGCTCACACAGGATCAGCAGCCGTGTCTGGCGATAGACTTCCGTGTACAGCCTGTGATCGGATTTGACGAGTGAGGTGATGAGGCATGAATTTGAACTTTAACAGCGGATTCGGGCAGAGCATTATCTCCCGAATTGTCCGTAAGATCGTAAAAAAGAAACTCGGATGTGACGTGGATGCACAGATCTCCGATCTCCAGCTTTATGAAACCGCTGATGATAAGCATGTCTGCTTGTCGGCCAATTTTAAGCTGAGCGTTGCAAAGAGCGATGTTGACAAACTGGTCGATATGCTCTGATTGCGCGAAATTTACATCTGCTCTAATGGAGAAATACTAAATTATTATAAAGGAGTTTTAACAATGGAAAACACTATGAACAATGAAGTCATCACGAAGGAAACGGAAGCTACTTCCGAATCGACGGAACTGACTCCTGCAAAGCAGGATGATGTGCATGTTATGGCTGCTGGTGAAACCGCTATTGGCTTCGGCATTATTGGCGGACTGTCCGTGCTCGCATGGGAGGTCGCGATTAAGCCGTTGGGCAAGAAGGCACTCGCCGCAGGAAAGGTTGCACTTCAGAAAGCGAAGGAGAAAAAGGCCGGTAAATTCGAGAAGAAGGCCGAAGAACCTGAAGACCTCGTTGAGGTTGACGAGAATTAAACTCGATCAATAATCCGTAATTCGCAGGGAGAGGAGTCCGCAAGGGCTCTTCTCTTTTATTTTTAAGAGGGAGGTTGACTATGGATTTATATTCGTACATCGGTCCGGTCACAATGTTTGATCGTTGTGTCGCAAATTACTGGAAGGGCGAAACATATGCTTCCAGCGAGAAAAAAGCAAAAAGTAATTTGATCTTTCAGTATAAACAGCAGAACGGCTTGATTCCGGCGAGTAAGGTCAATCTCCCCGGTAAGCTTGTGAAGCTCGAACAGTGAAAGGAGCCGATTATGGCTGAAATCAAATCTTTGGAAGAGAACAACGCACCGCGCGAGAAGCGGGAAAAGCTCATTACAGGTGAAGCAAAGACCAGAAAACGTCTGGGTGATGTCTTTATTGCGGAGGATGTCCGCACGGTAAAAAATCACATTTTTATGGACGTTGTTGTCCCAGCAATCAAGACTGTCATCGTGGATATTGTCACAAACGGTATCCAGATGATGCTTTGGGGTGACACGATCAATCGTGGAAAAGCGCCCGGAACCAAATACAACTACGGCAACTGCTATAGTAGCTTGAATCAGCCGCAGCGTACTCAGAAAACCAATTATACGGGATACGGCTATGAAGATCCGATCGTTACTACTCGTGGTGATGCAGAACGGATCTTGCAGGAGATGAGCGAGATCATTCAGGAATATGGTCAGGCGAGTATTGCAGATCTCTATGATCTGTGTGGTATCACCGGTCGCCCGACTGATATGAACTACGGTTGGACAGAAATGCCCGGAGCACGCTCTATCCGAATCCCTGAGGGTTATGTCATTCAGATGCCCAGACCGATTTGTATTAAGTAAAAGAAAGGACATTTTTCAATGAAAAACGAAATGATGGAAAAGGCTGCAAATGCCTTGACGAAATTTAGTGCAAAAGCAAAAACACATTCTCCTGAGATCCTGCTGATTGCAGGCATTGCCGGTGCTGTTGGAACGGTGATTCTGGCGTGTGCCGGAACCCGGAAACTCGATGCTGTTCTTGAAGACAGCAAACAGCGTATTGATGAAGCAAAAGAAACTGTCGTTGAAAATGATGATGGACAGGCGACATCTGGCAGTCAGAAGGCACTGGCGAAAGCATATGCTCAGACGAGTCTGGATTTCGCGAAGATCTATGGTCCGGCAGTTATGCTGGGAGGCTTGTCGATCTATTGTCTGCTCTCATCTCATCGGATCATGAAGGATCGTAATGAATCTCTCGCAGCGGCATACACAACCGTTTATACTGCATTCAAGCAGTATCAGGATCGTGTTGCAGCAAAGATTGGGGCAGAGGCAGAAAAAGAAATCCGCTATGCTGTTGAGAAAAAGAAGGTCGATGAGACTGAGACGGATGAAAATGGCAAGCAGAAAAAGCTCAAGAAGTCCATTGACATCGCGACAATGCCGAGCGGCTATGCGAAGTTCTTTGACGAGTGCTCCCGCGAATGGATGAAGGATCCGGAACTCAATCTGATGTTCCTTCGCGGCAAACAGGCGATGCTCAATAACAAGCTTCAGGCGTGCGGTTTCGTATTCCTAAACGAAGTCTATCGTGAGCTTGATCTTTGCGAACCGACACAGGAAGGTCAGGTGGTTGGCTGGTATTATACGCCAGAGCATCCGAGTTTCATCGACTTCGGCATTTACAACACTAACCGTTCGACTGAGCGCTTTGTCAACGGATATGAGCGCTCGATTCTGCTTGACTTCAATGTGGATGGCGTCATCATTGACAAGCTGTAAGGAGGTTTTAGCATGAAAACGCTCAGTTATATTTTGTCCGCTGCGGCGGGTATTTTCTTTGTGTCCGGGATGCTGGTGCTTGGGGGCTGACATGGACTTCTTTGGTGCTGTTATCACAGAAATTGATTATATTCTTGATTCCAGACGCAAGCGTCATATCGTTGGCGGGCTTCTTATCAGTCTTGCGTTGATGTGCGGCGGACTTGCTGTCACAGTTGGAACGTTGAAGGAGGATGAAGATGCATAAAGCATTATATTTTGTATTCGGCGTTGCCGTCGGTGCAGGTGCATCGTGGTACTTCTGGAAAGAGTATCACAGAAAAAGAGCTGACGAAGAAATTCAGTCGGTGAAGGATGCCTTTGTGTCCAAAAAAGTAGAGGAAGGAAAATACGAGAAAAAAGAAGTGCAGATGACAATGGATCTCGCAGCGGATCCGGTCGCTTATGAAAAGGAGCGGCAGTCCAAACTTCAGGACTATCGGGCGCTGGTTCGTGAGTCTGGTTATCAGACACGGACTTCTCCGAAGGATTTACTGGAAGATGATCCTAATGAACAGACGCCTGGCGACAGCGTCACCAAGCCATATGTCATTAAACCAGAAGAGTTCGATACTCTCGATAACTATGATGCGGTATGTTATACCTATTATGCTGATGGTGTTCTGGTTGATGAAGATGAGGATCCACTTGAGATTCCTGAAATCGCTACGTCGATCGGCTTGGACTTTGCTTCCCACTTCGGTGATTATGATGAGGATTCTGTTCACATTCGAAATGATATGCGTCACATCGATTATGAAATCGTCCGAGATTTGAGAAAGTACGGGGATTTCCATGAATCAGAATGAGCTGACTGACGCCTATTTTGAATGGATGTATCAGCTCGCGTTTCCAAACCAAAATGATATTTCATACCGGAGACTTTGTGCATATCTGAACAATGTCACATTCTATCCTCGTTTAGCGATGGACGAGAATCGTGCACAGGATGGCGAAGATCTCCGGTATCGTTTTGGTTACGATCAAGGTTATGTCCATCCAGAGATTGGATCACTGCTCGATTGTAGGCCATGCAGCATGCTCGAGATGATGGTTGCTCTAGCTCTTCGTATGGAAGAGGACATTATGACAAATCCAGCAATGGGTAATCGTTTACCGCAATGGTTCATGGAGATGCTGCAGAGCCTTGGGCTGGACGATATGACGGATGATCAATTTGACCGCCATAAAGTCATGGCTATCGTTCGACGATTCATGGATGGAAAATACAAGCCAAATGGAAAAGGCGGACTGTTTACAATCCCCTCATGTGAGCGCGATTTAAGAACTGTGGAGATCTGGTACCAGATGAACTGGTATCTGAACAGTATTATTTACGAGAAAGGATGTTAAAAATGGATGAGATGCTTCGTTTCCTGTTTAAGTCAACTATGCGGACAGATTCCGCACTTCGAGCCATTGCAAAGACGTTTAAGAACCAGCGCAAATTTAACCGCTGGGTGCTTCTTACATATCTGGTGCTTGGTGCTGGATATTTTGAGAATCAGCGTGAAATCGCCATGCTGAAGCGGGAACTTGACGGAATGAGGGAACCAACAGAGAGCGCCAAGGGTGACACAGGGAGATAAGTAAAATCTATGTTTGACTTCCTCAGGATTTCTACCAGAAGCAGCAAGCAAGGTATTGAAATCTACCCGAAGTTCAGGATTTGTAAGTCTTCTGATCTCATGATTCGCGGCGGGGATTTTTATGCAATCTGGCTGGAAGATCGAGGAATGTGGTCTACGGACGAGCAGGATGTTTTGGATCGAATCGATTATGAACTCGACAAATACGCAAAAGACAACAAAGAGCTCTTCGGTGAACGTCCAAGAGTATTGCATGTCCGAGACTCGGAAACCAGATTCATCGGTGCATGGCACCAGTTCTGCCAAAGAGATATGCGGGATTCCTACCACATGCTGGATGAGAAATTGATATTCTCCAATATGCCGACGAGTAAAAAGGATTATGCAAGCAAACGTCTGCCGTACCCATTGGAACAAGGCAGTCATGATGCATACGATCGTCTGATGTCTGTTTTATATTCTCCGGAAGAACGGATGAAGATCGAATGGGCAATTGGTTCAATCGTATCCGGTGAATCCAAGCGGTTGCAAAAGTTCATGGTGCTGTACGGTGCTGCAGGTACAGGTAAATCTACCGTTCTGAACATCATTCAGCAGCTTTTCGAAGGTTATTACTCGGTGTTTGATGCCAAAGCACTGGGTTCATCTTCGAATGCTTTTGCACTGGAAGCCTTTAAGACAAATCCACTTGTTGCTATCCAGCATGATGGTGACTTGTCACGTATTGAAGATAATACTCGTCTGAACTCGCTTGTCTCTCATGAGATCATGACTGTCAATGAGAAGTTCCGTCCAACCTATTCGAATCAATTCAAAGCCTTTCTCTTTATGGGTACTAACAAACCGGTAAAAATCACGGATGCAAAATCAGGTCTGCTTCGACGGCTGATTGATGTATCCCCATCCGGAGAAAAACTATCCCCGAAAGAGTACAAGGTTGTGACAAAGCAGATTGCATTTGAATTAGGTGCGATCGCCTATCATTGTCAGGAGGTCTATCTTTCAAATCCCGGTCGCTATGATGACTACGTGCCGCTCGGGATGCTTGGTGCTTCCAACGATTTTTACAATTATATTCTTGATAGCTACTACGTGTTCAAGTCTGAGGATTCGACAACACTCAAAGCGGCGTGGGCAATGTATCGTACATACTGTGAGGATGCAAATGTGCCGTATCCCCTCTCACAGCGTTTGTTCAAAGAAGAACTGAAGAACTACTTCCAAGAGTATTCAGATCGCTACAATGCAGCGGATGGAAACCGGGTTCGTAGTTTCTATCAGGGATTTCGAGCAGACAAGATTGATGGAAAAGATGTTGGGATTCTTCCTGAAGCCGAACCTGCTGGAATCGAGTTTCTGAAACAGAAATCACGGTTTGATGAGATCTGTGCAGATTGTCCTGCGCAGTATGCAACGGTAAAAGAAACCCCAACGCAGCCCTGGTCTGAGGTTCGCTCCACTCTTCATGAGCTTGATACACAAAAATTACACTATGTCCGCGTCCCAGAAAATCATATTGTCATCGATTTTGATATTCCTGGTGACGATGGCAAAAAATCATTTGAACGAAATCTGAAAGAAGCGTCGAAATGGCCACCGACATATGCAGAGCTTAGTAAATCTGGTGCAGGTATTCATCTGCATTATATTTACACAGGAGATGTCTCCAAACTCAGCTCTGTTTATGCCGATCATATCGAGGTGAAGGTGTTTAGTGGAAAAAGCTCTCTTCGCAGAAAGCTCACTAAATGTAACAATCTTCCGATTGCGACGCTCAGTTCAGGTCTTCCACTGAAAGGAGAGAAACCAATGATTGATCCGAATGTGGTACAGAGCGAAAAAGGTCTTCGTACCACAATTCAGAAATGTTTACGCAAAGAGATCCATGGCGATACACGCTCCAATATCGATTTTATCTACAAAGTGCTGGAGGACGCTTATAAAAGCGGGATGCACTATGATGTTGGAGATATGGAGAACGCTGTGATCAACTTTGCCATGAAGAGTACAAATCAGTCGGACTACTGCCTGAAGCTTGCGACAAAGATGCACTTCAAGTCTGACGATCCGGCAGATCCGATTGCTTCCAATGAGAACGATCCAATTATATTCTTCGATGTCGAAGTGTTCCCGAACCTCTTCCTGATTGTTTGGAAGATTCAGGGCCCTGGACATTCGTGCGTCAGAATGATAAATCCGAAACCCCGGGAGGTTGAAGAACTCTTCCACTATAAGCTGGTTGGGTTTAACAATCGCCGGTACGATAATCATATCTTGTACGCAGCAATGCTCGGTTATAGCCCGATGGAGATCTTCAAACTATCTTCCAGAATCATCAATGACCACAACAACGGTGATTTGTTCGGAGAGGCATACAATATCTCGTACACAGATATTTATGACTTCGCATCGGCGGCAAACAAAAAGAGCCTGAAGAAATTCGAGATTGAACTCGGTATTCATCATCAGGAACTTGGTTTGCCGTGGGATCAGCCGGTTCCAGAAAACATGTGGGATAAGGTCGCCGAGTATTGCGAGAATGATGTGATTGCAACGGAGGCAACGTTCGATCATCTCAAGGCGGACTGGAATGCGCGACTTGTTCTGGCAAAGGTTGCCGGTATGCTGCCGAACGATACCACGAACAGTCTCTCCACCCGAATTATATTTGGCAAGGAGAAGCATCCACAAAGCCAGTTCAACTACCGTAATATGGGCGACACGTCCATTCCGACGCATTCGTGGATTTGGCCTCCAGAAAAAGATCTGCCATTCAAATCAGCATGTGATGAGTACAATCTGTTTGACGATCTGAATCGACCCGTATTTCCCGGATACAAATACGAGTATGGGAAATCGACTTATCGGGATGTAAGTGCACTAAACCCGAATCCTGATCAGCAGACAGTCGGTGAAGGCGGCTATGTCTACGCCGAACCCGGTATGCATCGGAATGTTGTGGTCTTGGATGTTGCATCCATGCATCCAAGCTCGATCATTGCTGAGCAGCTCTTCGGTTCTATCTACACGAAACGGTTTGAAGAAATTAAAGATGCCCGTGTTGCTATCAAGCACAAGGAGTTTGATAAGGCTCGGTCGATGCTGAATGGCAGTCTGAACGAAGCCATTGACATGATCGAGCGTGGCGAGATGACGACGGATGATCTGTCTCTGGCATTGAAAACAGTCATCAACTCTGTCTATGGCTTAACATCGGCAAAGTTCGACAATCCGTTCCGTGACAAGCGTAACGTGGATAACATCGTCGCCAAACGTGGTGCTTTGTTCATGATCAATCTCAGGAATGAGGTGCAGTCCCGTGGATTCACGGTTGCTCACATCAAGACAGACTCGATCAAGATCCCGAATGCAACACAGGAGATCATCCAGTTCTGCTTTGACTATGCAAAACAGTACGGTTATATTTTCGAGCACGAATCGACCTATGAGAAAATGTGCCTAGTTAATAATGCTGTGCTAATTGCCAAGTACGCAGACCCCGAATGGTGTAAAAACGAGTACGGATATATTCCGGAGAAGAACGGAAAGCATCCGAATGAATGGTCTGCAACGGGAACGCAGTTTGCAGTCCCGTATGTGTTTAAGACACTCTTCTCTCATGAACCGATCGAGTTTGGTGATCTCTGTGAAACAAAGTCGGTAACGTCCTCGCTCTCACTGGACCTGAATGAGAGCCTTCCGTCTGACCAGCACAATTATATTTATGTCGGACGAGTTGGTCAGTTCTGCCCGATCAAAGCGGGATACGGTGGCGGTCTGCTGATGCGCGAAACAACAAACAAGACAACCGGAGAAAAAGGTTATGCGGCAGCTACCGGGTCGAAAGGTTATCGGTGGCTGGAATCTGAGTCGGTGCGGCTTCTGGAGAAGGAAGCATGCATCGACGTTTCTTATTATGACGCACTTGTCGATGATGCCAGAGCTGCGATTGCTAAATTCGGTGATGCAGACTGGTTCATTGACGGAAAAGAAGACACGCCTCCGTGGGAAACTGCGGAGGAACCTTGGTCAAACGGCGATACATTCGCTGTCAGATAAATCATCATTTACATTTTGAAAAGGAGTTTCAACACTATGGAAAACGTTCGTAACATCCCTCCGCTTAACATCCAGGGCGCTAAGATCGTAAAGCGCAATTTCGCCGGTCGCGCTGAAGACTACAACCGTGAAGGCAATCGCTACTTCACCGTCCGTATCGATGATTCGGAGTTGGCAAATTCCTTGCTGGCAGACGGCTGGAAGCTCCGCGAGGGTAAGCTGCGCAATGAAGACGATGAGCCGCGTTGGTATATGGACGTCAAGGTCGCGTTCAATGAGTATTATCCGACGAAGATTTGCGTCTATGCGGGTAAGACGAGACGAGAACTCAATGAAGACACGGTCGCAACCCTGGATCGTGCCCGCATCATCAATGCTGACATGACAGTTCGTCCTCGTTATTGGGAAGTCAACGGAAAGTCTGGATATAAGGCTTACCTGAAGGTGCTGCATGCCACGATCGAGGAAGAAGATCCGTGGGCAGACGCCTACGCTCAGTACGACGAGCAGTAATTTGTGCATCTCGGGAGCTCTGAAATATGGGCTCCCGACTTATATTTTGGAGGTTTAACTACTATGCGGAAGCTTAATGTCACTATCCAGTGTTTAGCAATATATAACAGTAGTATTATGGTTCCTAGTGAACTAACTTTTGAAGAAGCAATTGAATATGCAAAAAAACATATCGCTGAGATTCCGCTTGGAACTCTTGAGTATGTCCCCGATAGCGATAATCTGGATGTGGAAAACTGTGATTTCGACGACTGATATTTTGGAGGTTTAACCACTATGAAAAACCGCTTTGTATTCAGTCTTGGACTGACTTTAGGATTTGTCATTGGAGCTACGCACGCTGTTGAAAAAATGATGTCTGTTGATGAGATTCGAAAGGCTTGCGCAAATCGTGTTGCAAATAAGATTTCGAATTTTCTATATGGAAAGTGTCAGTGTAGCTATTCCCATGATTGGAGCTTCGCTACACAGGACGACTGTGAAAAGGCGTGGCATAATATTTGCGACTTGATTCAATTCTACGGTCTGATTACTGTTGCAGAGATCAATGAAATCGCTGGCATAAAGCCAAGCTCTTATGCAGATACAAAAAGAGGCTGGTTTGGCACAATCGGTATGTCTATCAGCCCTGAAAAAGATGGAACATGGATGATCCATCTGCCGGAGCCAAAAAGACTGCCAAGGGGGAGTTATCGATATGCGTAACGTCATTAAGCAAATCTGCCTGTATCTCACTGTTGTGACTTTGATTGTGCTGTTTCAAAAATTTCCCGATACCTTCGTGACATTTGTCAACGGGCATTGGAAGCTTGTCGGTTTCATTTCCACTATGGCATGGATCGTATATTGCGCTTGCGATAATCACAAAAATTGAGAGGAGATGCTTATATGGTTTCCAACTATAAAGAAGTATATTTCGATCCTTATTGCTCGAACTGCAAGTATCTGAAAAATACTGAGCAGGATGAGCCATGTGACGAGTGCCTCAACCATCCAGTCAACGAACACACCCATCGCCCGGTCAAATTTGAGGAAAAAGAATGAGCGGAATCAGCCTTTATGATTTCCAGCTTGAAGCCGTCAAAAAAATGCACAATGGCTGCATCCTCTGTGGCGATGTCGGAAGTGGTAAATCCAGAACATCCCTCGCGTACTATTGTCTCCAGCAAAATCGAGGCGGGGATACGATTGTATATTGGAAGATGCCGCCAAAAATTGAAGATCTCTACATCATCACAACTGCCCGCAAACGGGACACATTTGAGTGGGATTCTGAACTAGCTAACTTCCGTATGTCCGCAAATCCAGAGAATGATGCATTTAAGCATTCTGTTGTCATCGACTCTTGGAACAACATTCACAAATACAAGGATGTCAAGGGCGCATTCTTTATATTTGATGAGCAGCGCGTTGTCGGTCGCGGAGAATGGGTCAAGAGCTTCCTGAAAATCACAAAGGTGAATCATTGGATTCTGCTCTCAGCAACTCCTGGTGATAAGTGGGAGGATTATATTCCGGTATTCGTTGCCAATGGATTCTACAAAAACCGTACGCAGTTCACTAATGAGCATATCATCTGGGATCCACGAGTCAGTTTCCCAAAGATTCGTGGATATTTTAACACCAATCGTCTTATCCGACTTCGGGATCGGGTGCTTGTCCAGATGGACGACCAAAGGACAACAACCCCGCATCATGAAGATGTGTTTGTTGTCTATGACATTTCTGCTTATCGAGAACTAACGAGAACTCGTTGGAATCCATGGCTGGAAAAGCCGATTGAGACAGCGTCCGAGCTGTGCTATGCATGGCGAAAGATTGTGAATTCTGATGATTCCAGGCAGATTGCAGTTCTAGAGATTCTGGAAGATCATCCCAAAGCAATTATATTCTATAACTTCGACTATGAGTTGGAGATTCTGAGGGAGATAGGATATGAAAAAGGAACCGAAATCGCCGAATGGAATGGGCATAAACATGATGCACTTCCTACCGGTAACAAATGGGTCTATCTGGTTCAGTACACGGCAGGCTGTGAAGGATGGAATTGCATCACAACAGACACGATTATATTTTTCTCGCAAAACTATTCTTACAAAGTACAACACCAAGCCGAAGGTCGAATCAATCGCCTTAACACCCCTTACCAAGATCTCTACTATTATCACCTAAGAAGTCGAAGCGGAATCGATTTAGCAATCCATCGTGCCTTGATGGACAAGAAAACATTTAACGAAGGTGCGTTTACAAAGCGTGCAGGATATTTTAAGAAGGAGAAATCGTCATGAGATACCGTTCAAATAGTTTCTATTGCAAACTTATTCTGATTCTGACCGTCTTATTGGCGGTCATTTTTTATGTCGGAATCGGCATCGTAAAACATCAGGCAAATAAGATGATCCAGGAGGCACAGATCGAAGCCGTTCGAACCAGGGAAAAGTATGAGCAGACAATCTTTATATCAGAAGAAAGTAAAGCTCAACTGACAGCTTTAGTCTATGCCGAAGCGACTCCAACAGTGCTCCAAGAAGATTCAGACGTTCAAGAAGCAGTCGCTGATCTTGTGCTTGAACATCATACGGAAGCCAATGTTCCTGTAGATGAGCATGACGTAGAACTTCTCGCTTGTGTAATTTATCAGGAAGCAGGTGGTGATACTTGCTGCGATATGTGCAGAAGAAGAGTGGCTGATGTCGTTCTGAACCGTGTCAACGATCCTCGATTTAATGGAACGACCATTGAAGAGATCCTGATCGATGGTGACCCTGCTCCTCAGTGGGGATTATATTCTGTTACAGGTGTTGTGTGGCCGAATAAAGCGAGTCTCCCGGAAGAGCAGCATGCCGTGGAGAGAGCTTATAGAATTGCACGGGAGGTTCTTGAAGGACAACATAGTGACTTGATAAGTGAATACATTTGGTGTGCCGAATTTTCACAAGGAACGGATGTGATCGAGTGCGACGGCATATACTTCGGGAAATAGACAAAATTCCAAAAGTTGGTGATCGCCGTATGGAACGATACATTATATTCGGACCTTATTGCTGTTCTTTGAGCAAGCCGGAACCATGTATCGTAACTTATGTAAACCGACCTCACAGATGGTATGAGGTTTATTTCGAAAGGCTGGGTTATTCCTGTGGATACAAATTTCATGAGTGACAGCGCAATCAAAGAACTGATTAGTCGAAGAAGACGTCAGATTCTGGTACATAGCGTAATCTATTACAAGCTTAATGAGAATCTGATTGATGATGCCACGTGGTCACGATGGGCTCTTGAGCTTGAAGAACTTCAGGAGCACTATCCACAGTTGGCGATGCAATGCCCATTTCATGAGGCATTCCTAGACTTTGACCATTCAACTGGTATGAGTCTTCCATTGGATAATCCTTGGGCAGTACGAAAAGCGCAGTATTTAGTTGACCTTGCGCGTAGAAAACAATCGCCTTTATGAAGGAGGTTGATATTTTATGAACAACATTATTCTTTATGGTATTGGAGACGCACGTTACCAATATCGAGTCTTGCGGTATTTCGCAATTTACGATGAACGAGCGGACACTTCGGAAGTCAAGCGTATTGCACGCATGATGCAGGTTATCAATCCGAGCATCGAGCATGTATACATGATTACGAATCGTCACGGTCTCAAACGTGAATTTATGGAATCCACAAAACGAAACTCGATTGAAAGTTGTGCAGTCTTCAAAGACACATTGGAAAGAGAAGGAATTAAAATCTTCTAACTTATAAGGCGAGACGTCTGATACAAGGCGTCTTCGCTTTTATTTTTATGAAAGGACATATAACTATGGAGGATTTAAGCAATTTCATTCAATCAGTTGGTGCATTGGCTGAAATGACAGCAATATTTTATAGCTCGTTAGTAGAGACTGGGTTATCTGAAGGCGTTGCCGTAGAATTGACCGCCAGAATGATCGGCGAAGTTATCAACGCGGGCGGAAGCAAACAAAAGGAGGATGAACAATGAATAACTATATTTTCCTGATCGTTGGACCTTCTGGAAGCGGTAAAACAACTCTCGTTGAGATGCTGGAGCAATCACTCGGCTTGACTGCTATTGAGTCTTACACAACCAGAAAGCCGAGGCATTCCGGCGAGAAAGGTCACATCTTCGTTTCTGATGAGGAATTTGACCAGTTGAAAGATCTGGTTGGCTACACGGAATTCGACAAGCATCGATATGCTGCAACGGCAATGCAGGTGGAACACAATGATATTTATGTCATTGATCCTGCTGGTGTAGCCTATTTCAAAGAACACTATCACGGTTCGAAACACGTCCGTGTTATCGGTATTTGGGCAACAGAGCCCGCAAGAAAAAAGAGAATGTTCCTACGTGGAGATCCAGAAGATGCCATTGTGAGGCGTTTGGAGGGCGATAGAGCGTATTTTAATACGGATATCTGTGATGTCGTATTTTACAACAAATCGCTGCAGGAGACATACCAGGCACTCTCACAATATATTTTCTGGAATTTATACATCAAATCGTAGGCAAAGGAGGACATTAACATGTCAAATTCAATCAAAGAACAGATGAAGGAAGAAGCTATCGCTCGAATGAAGCTTCTTCATATTCACCCAAATTGTATTGACGATTTCAAGCAAGCAGATTTTGTGAGCTATTCCAGATACGGTATTCTCTGTTGGTGGCTTACTGATGAGCAGCGGAACCGAGTACGGGAGTTTGAAAAGCAGTCTGGCAATCTTGTCTATCATGTGATTGACGATTGTTGTGTTCCGTTCGGTCGAATGTTGACGTTCCTGTATGTTTCGCCTTATACGGGCGAATGGGAGCGAGATCGTAAAGAGCTCGAAGCAGGTGAGCCTCTCGTATATGTAGCAAATCTCAGTGATGAGGTTTGCTCCGAATATGGTCATGTTGGAATTGTATCGAGCAATGGCGGATTAAGGAGGACTTGGTGATGGCAACTCTGCAGTCTGTTGATATTACAGCAAAATTCGAACGTCGGCTCTGTCAGGTTAAAGATGAGCTTGGATATTTTCATTGCTGGGAGCATTATAGCCAGCCCGTACCCGCTGGTCTGACAATTGACTCTCCGCCGGCAGGAGTTATCAGCTATGTTTCCGGCATCGTAGAATTTGATGATGGTGTCCGACGTGTGGACCCGACTGCAATCAAGTTCTGTGATGAAGAACATGCGACTCTCTGTGTATTGAACAAGCACCAAAAGGAGATGACAAAATGAATCCAATACCATGGGATTGGCATGGTTTTGCACTTGATCTGGCATGTAAAGGGTTTCCTCGATCGGAAATCTATGGTCGGATTTGCGCACACAGTGAACAAGTCGGTATTCCGGTACCAAAGCGGTCTACCATGACGAACTACCTTCGAGATCACAAAGCCGAATGGGAACATGCGTCCAAGGATAGACCATTGCGAGATCCAGAACCGTCTAAGAGTCGTGAGTTCCGAAATTTGAAAAATGCAACTATTCGTGCTGCACGAGAGCTCTATTATGCACCTATTTATATTTCACAATTGCAAGCTGCTACGACAGAAGCTCAGTTAAACATGATCATGCGTACAGCTCGTCAGCATTCATATGAGGAGGATTTATAATGCAAAGCCCGCATCTTATCGACGCACGTGTTCTCAGAGGTAGATTCGATAATTGGTTTATGCGCCTTGTTTATTCCTATGAAGATGAAAAAGGAGTGCATAAAGTTGTATTCCCTAAAGTCGATTTTCCGTTTCCGACATTAAGTATTCCCGTGCTAAACAATGAAGATGCTCCAAACTGCTATTATTACGGCACTGGAGTCAAGATAAGTTACAACCCTTGTATGTTCATTTCGCCTCTTCCCATTACAAAATTGCAAAAAGACACGGATCGATTAGCAAAGTCTAGAGGTATTGATACTCCAGAGTATGCATTTGACATTGTGACTGAGCCTGCTATTCATGAAATGACTCTCGATGAGATCGAAGAAAAGCTTGGCTACAAAGTTAAGATTGTGAACAAGGAGTCAAGATAATGCTTACACTTTTATATATTCTGTGCTGGTTTGCCGCGTTGTGGATGACAAGCCTGGTGATAGTCAAGGTTATTTATAAAAACAAGCTTGACTTCCAGCTAGTTATTATGGCTGCCGCATGGACGAGTGTTATTACCCATTGTTTGGGTCTTTGGTAAAGGAGAATGACAAATGACAAAGGTATTTTGCGATATTTGCGGTAGGCCTATCGAGACATATAAAAATGTGTCTGAGTTCAAGCTTAAAAAAGCAGTTCACACATGGCACGAAAGCTGGTGGACACGACTTACCGTTCACAATGCTTGCTGGAGAGAACTGTGTAAGCAAATCGCAGAGACGACGATTACATATGAGCCTGAGGAGGATAACGAATGAAATGTTTTTATCATAACGATGCAGATGGAAAGTGCGCTGGTTTCTGGGTGTACTATAGAACTTGTCTTGCACCACACACTGAGACGATGGACTTCATCGAGATGAGCTATGAGAAGCCATTCCCGATGGACATGATCCTGCCTGGTGAGCAGATTTATATTGTGGACTACTCGATCACGCCTGATGAAATGCGGGAGCTGCTGAAGATCACGCAGGATGTCACATGGATCGATCATCACAAGACAGCGATTGAACGCTATAAGGACTTCGAACATGACATTCGCGGTATCCGGTATGACGGAATTGCTGGATGCATGCTGACATACTGCTATCTCACTCATATGACAAATGGCGGACGCGGTGAAGTTCATCCATTTGATGTTAAGATGACAGAAGATGCTCCGCTGTTTACCAAGCTGATTGCAGACTGGGATGTTTGGAAGTTCGAGTTCGGTGATACGACACGTTGCTTTATCACTGCATTCAACTGTGGCAACTTTGCTCCTCAGAGTCCCAAATGGTTGAAATTCGGTCATACAAAATCCGGTGAAGTGTGCTCCGAAACATATATGGTCATCGAAGGCGGAAATATGCTCAAATACCGTGACAGTTGGGCAAAGGGATATTTGGAGCGGTTTGGATTCGAGACCGAGTTTGAAGGACTTAAATGCTTTGCGCTCAATCTCAGCAATTGCAGCAGCGAGTATTTCAAGTCGCTTCCCGATGGAAAGTATGATGCTTTCATCGCATTCGCCTTTAACGGGAAGGAATGGATCGTCAGTATGTATTCGACCAGTGTGGATGTCAGCGTGATTTGTAAGAAGTATGGTGGTGGAGGTCATAAGGGAGCTGCTGGATTCCATATCAAGAAGCTGCCGTTTGGAGGATAGACGATGAGTTTCTCTCGAAAATGTAAAAGACGATCTGACAGAAATAACCATCAAGGTCGAACTACCTGCCCGAAATGCCATGCAAAGCTGATTGAGAAACCAGGATATGGACTTGTCTGTATTGAATGTGGATGGATGAAGCGCGAAGTGACGGACGATAAGAATGATGGCTAAATCACTATTTATTATCATAGTCTGTCACCTAATTGGCGATTATTGCTTGCAGAGCGATTTCATTGCGAAAACGAAAGGCCAGAACTGGTATCATTTATTCGTACATTGTGCTTTATATATCGTTCCGTTTTACGTGGCTTTTGGCTGGGACTTGCGATTAGTCGTGCTATTCGTTTCGCATGTATTCGTCGATACATTGAAAGCAAGATACCACGTGATTTCATATCTGGGTGATCAAATGATTCACTATGTCATATTGCTTATTTGCTTAGTTTGGAGGTAGTATTGCGACTCCGCTACTAATTATCGCGAAATAAACAGCTTCCTTTATGAAAGGAGCGTGATCTATTATGGTCATTAAATCAAAACGTATGCCGATCAAGGATGAAAATACAGGGCGTCTTTGGATAGAAAAAATTAGACAATCATCCGGTGATGATGTAGCTAATAAACTTAAATTGATTAAGGAAATTAGTTTCAATGTGCCGGTTTATGATGCTGGTTTCCCTACCAATGACGTGATTGCATTTTATATTCCTGAAACGAGCGATTGGTATTTGGAATTTCCAGAAGAAATCACGATCAACACTTGAGGAAAGGCCCCAGCTATTTGGGTTGGGGCTCTTCCTTTTCTTTTTATATATTTGAAAATGTAGTGGAGGACACTAAACATGACACGAGAAGAATGGTACAAGCATAAAACGCTAGATGCTATTCAGCAGTTAAATGAATATGTGGAACTCATTATGAATGGCGATATGGCATCTCATATGTCCGACTCTGAAACCAGCAATGTTTATCATGGATTATCTGTATTAAATAGTGATATTACGAAGTCGCTGCTGGAGATACATTCTGAACAGCAGCCTAATTTGAAATGGAAAAGACTATGAAAATCACTGTCGGTGAAATGATGACGAAGATCAGGGATATCCAGCGTGTGATCGATGAATTGGATAAGATGCCTGATCGTGAAGCATGTACGAATGCTTTGCAATATCTCGATGAGTATATCGACATGCTGAAAGATATTAAGGTCGATATTTAATGAAGGGAGAAAAAACATGACAAATCTTAGCGATACCCTTTTAGTCAGCATTAGTTTTTCTGATAAAGATACCGGTGTATTGGTAGTCGGTAGAAAAAGAAAGAATCAATCTATCGAGATCGTCAATGCATTTCAAGGAGAAGAGGCACTTGAACTTTACAAGAAACTGATAACGCAAAAGGAGAAAAACAGCAATGCTTAAAATCGAAAAAACGGAAGTCGTTGGCTGGGAGGCAGCCATTAGAGGGATGCGTAATCCTATGAACTCTTGGGATCAGAGTGATAGTCATTATGAGTCCGAAGCCCTGGAATACCATGATCTGTCAGGTGATCCTACGAAAGTATATCTGGTCGATAAGTATGTCCTGGGTTCAAATGATCTGGATCTCATTATGAAGCTTCGTGCTGCCGGTATCGATCATCGAAAATTTATGCGGATGATTGAAGTATATGTAGACATCACGGCTCCGCTGTACTGGTGGAAGGAGTTCGATACCTATAAAGTTGGTACGGTTGCCAATTCCTGCTCTACGATGCACAAGATCGCGGCGAAGGAGTTCAAATTTGGCGACTTTTCTTGTGAGCATTTGGAGCGAAGAGCGTCATTAACCTTAAAAAAGATCATAGACGATCTTAACTACTATCGCGAGTATTATATATCTCTCGCTAAGCAAGACGTTCCCGGTTCCGTCAAAAGAGCCAAAGATATTTGGTGGCAGATGATCCAGCTCCTGCCGAGCTCTTACAATCAGCGCCGGACGGTTATGCTGAACTATGAAGTTCTGGCCAACATCTACAAGTCCCGGCGGTATCACAAGCTCGATGAATGGCATACGTTCTGTGATTGGATTGAAGGTCTACCCTATTCAGATATGATTACTGGTGGTGCAGAGTACCTGAATAAAAAGCTTACGATCCCGGAATCAGATGCAATCATTACACGTGCACTTAGCAAACTTCAAAGTTCTGATTCTCCTGATAAATCCAAAGCAGTTTTGATGGAGTTTTATGAACAACTTAAAAAAGTCGAGACTTCTACACCACCTAAGGATTTCAAGATTGCCGATGAGTGGAATCAGTATGGTCATGTGGAATATTTAACACCGATCGGCAAACGAAATGGGAAAACTATCTTTGGCCATCAGGAGAAAGGAGACACTTCGGATGCCAAACCAGAATGATAAAATCTTCATCCTGTTTACACAGAAGGAAGTGGATAAAATCAAAGAAGGCCTGCCGGTTTCACTCTATGACGAAGAAACGGGAAAGCAGACAGTCTTTATGACCGAAGAAGGCTATAAGGAGATGAACGATTGGTGGAACGGCTCTCCAGACTGATTAAGAACTTTGCAGTTGCGCGCGGAAACACAAAAAGCCAGTATTGCCTGGACCTATTTAAGAAGGAGCATAATAGAACTATGTATGAATGGGCAAAACGAGAAATTGAACTCGCATGCAAGCGGAACCGTGGAAACCGCCCCAAGGAAGAATTTGATGATGAATTCAATTACGGATGTGCCTGCTATGCAAGTGCACTCAAGGCATTTAAGAGCTTGCTAGACGATGCTCATAGCGGCACGAGTATCATGATCACAAAATATATTCTCAACCGCTTGATCGATGGCAAGGTGCTGACACCTATCGAAGATACGCCGGATATTTGGGAGGATTGTGGTCGGTATGAATATGAGATCGGGTATCGCACACAACAGTGCAAGCGCATGAGCAGTCTGTTTAAGTATATCTACGATGACGGCACAATCAAATACAAAGACATCAACCGATTCGTCTGTATTGACGAGAACAATCCCGACATTACCTGGCATAATGGACTGATTGACAAGATTCTCAATGAGAAATTCCTAATCACAATGCCGTACATGCCCTCCGACAGACCGTATCTGGTTTATTGTTCTGAGGCATTGACGGATCCGCACAATGGCGATTTTGATACAGTCGCAATTTGGTATGTCAAAAAGCCAAATGGAGATCGTGAAGAGATCAATCGCTTCTTCAAAGAAGGCGAAGAAGATTGGGTTGAAATCGACGACACTGAATACCAGAAACGAAAGGAAATGGAGATGACTGCCAATGCTACTGATTGATATTCGCCAGCAGCTTGCATGTGTCTTGGACACAATCACCGGGTGGTGTGGCACAATTCCATATGACAAGCATGAAGAAGACGACTTGGTCGAAATCGACGATACTGAATATCAGACAATAAAGAAAATGGAGGTTATCACAAATGGCACAGATTGATATTCGAAAGCATCTTGCATATCTCAATGAAAAATACGGCGTCGAGCTGGAAACGGATGATGTTAGTGATGGGTATCACACATTCGGCTGTTTGTATGAGCAGCGCTGTATCCTGTTCGCGGCTCTGGTGGGAGCATATCGTGACCTGGCATGGAAGTCCAGATGCCATTCGGATGGTGAACCTTGCTTTGGCGGTGGATGGTTTGTCGTCGGTATCAAGACACCACAAGGACAGTACACATACCACTATCCCGATGATGACTGGTATCTGTTCGACTGTGAAGAGGTTGAGCTGGCACCAGAATGGGATGGACATACGGCAGAGAATGTGACACGACTGCTGTCTTTGCAGACGCCACCGATTCCGGATGTGGTCGGAGTCATGACACTCGATAAGTACAATAAAGGACATGAGGAGGGGCAAATGCATGAATGAACTTTATCATCATGGAATCAAGGGTCAGAAGTGGGGAGTAAGACGTTATCAGAATCCCGATGGCAGTCTAACAGCTGCTGGTAAGAAAAGAATTCATAGAGATTCTAAAATCTACAAAAATAAATATAAAAGAACCTCCGATGCTGTAAACGATTATTATACAGATTTAAGAAAACAAAACGATTACCAAAATCCGCAAACCGGCAATCGAATTCTAATATATAATCGTGCAAAACGGCAAAAGGCTCAGCAATATATGGATGACTTGAATCTATATGGCAGAAAACTTAAAGACTTTTACGGTGATAGTTTTCACGAAGAAGGATCTATCATAAAAGGCAAGCTATATGTTCGAGCCGTGATCGATAATTTAACTATCGTCGATACCGAGGATGAATAGAGCAGCAAGAAGGGAGAACAAATGATCATTATTAGTTTGCTTGTATGGGTCGGAGTTCGACTTGAGGCTCCGACCATGTTTTATGTTCTTCTTGGAATTGACGCCATGATTAAGATCCTGGCATTTGGCGTTAAGTTGGGAGAGAAGAATGAGTAATACCGTTATGTGCGAGAATTGCGCTCATAAGGACGTCTGTAAACATCGGGACGAATTTACGGATATTCAGAAGCAGTTCAACAATTTTAAGGTTTTCCGCAGAGACGAGAGCGCCAAATCGGCCTGGAAGGGATCTAATGTTCCCCTTGAAAGCCTGTCATACATTGAAGTCCCTATGCTGAAATGCACAAACTTTCTTGAAAGAAATGTAGTTTATAACAAAAGGAGTAATGTAGAATGAACCCTGATGAAATTGATGTGATGAAACTGACCCCTGAAGATTATCTCAAGATGCGAGATCGTTGCAAAGAGCTTGAGCGTGATAATATCCTTCAACATGAGCATATTCTGGAGCTTGAACACGCAAATTCTGAACTTTCTGCCACGATCAACAGAATGCACGGCGGCTGTGAAAGAGCTATCGAATTGCGCAGGCTGATTGACACATTATTTGACGTCGGACGAGATGAAGCTGTGTCCGATGATGAGATTCTTAGAAGAATGAAAAATCTTCGAGATGAGATGGCAAGACTGCAAAAAGAAAATGTTTTTCTCTATCACCAGCGTAATCAGCTGCGGAACGATAAAAAGCAACAGGCTGATTGCATTCTGAAACTTGAGACTGAATTGAGCCAATTCCGTGTGGCGATGAAAGAATCGTCTGAGAAGATCGAGGTTTTGAATGATTCCATTAGTCAGCTTCAAGATACATGTTCTAAACAAGAAGAGGATATTCGGTGCCACTGTATGAATACCTTTGCAGCGGCTCTGAAGGACGCTGACGCCAAGACCCAGTCTGCCAATGATCGAGCTACCAATGCCAAGAAAGAGGCTAAGGAAGCCAAGGAGCGGGCTGAGAGCGCTTCTGAGAGGGTTCGGTATCTTGAGAGGAAGCTCAGAGATGTGGGAAGTCTCAATGACTCGCTGATGAAAGAGCTTGCTAACCGTCAGGAAGCTTTACTGCAGGTCGTTGAACATGATGCAGATGCGTATCAGAAAAGTGTTCTGAAATATGCTCCGGATCATCATGATTACCTGTTGAACGTTATTTATGCTGCGATGGGCATGTGTGGTGAAGCCGGAGAAGCATCGGAGCTGATCAAAAAGTATGCATATCATGGTCATACGATTGATTCAGAACATCTGGCACGAGAGCTTGGGGATGTTCTCTGGTATGTATCCTATATGGCACATCTGTTTGGATATCCTCTTGGCAAAATCATGACTATGAATCAGGAAAAGCTTGCTAAACGGTATCCTGATGGTAAGTTTGATGAAGAAAGAAGCAGAAACAGGGAGGAGGGCGATATTTGATGCCTGTGTTCAAACGAAGCGGAAAATCCATTTTCGGTTGTCAGCTCAACAAAAAGGAACAAGAAGCCATGGAACGGGAAGTCCGGTATCAGCTTGCCGAGTGGAGCAGAAAGAACATGATGGAAATCGATGCTATGTTCCTTTGGTTCATGCATGAAGAATTCGGCTTCGGAATGGAACGCATGCGCAGAGTGTACTTTGGATTCCGACCGTACATGGAGCAGCTAGCAAAGAGGTATGAGATGAAAGGATCTGACACCCCATTCTTGTGCACAGAGAAGTTACTGGACTATGGTGTTGACCTTGAAAAATGGGATAAAGAAGTGGATCAGATGGTTGAAGAGTGACAGGATTTAAGCTATGATATAGGTACCATATAGACAATGGAGGAAGTTTCATGAAAAAGTTGCATATTTGGCTTGCTGCATTTCTTATGCTTTTATCCTTGACCGGCTGTCACGATAAGGCTCTTGAAGAGGCTACTGCAGCTGTAACAGCTTATAACGAAGCTGCAGAATCATATAATGCCGACATTGTGCCATACAATAAGGCGTGCGTTCAAATTGAACAAGCTGTATCAAGTTTAGATGGTGTAATTGATGAAGCGCAAACTGTAATCAATGCGGGCGAAGAACCATATGATTCAAGTACGCTGGACAACCTGAAAGCTGAGATCACTGAGGCACAAAATGTAAAAGCCACACCACCAGTTTCTATTGAACCGCTACCTGTATTAACGATAGATTCTGAAGCCAAGACCGCTAAGTTGAAAGAATTAAAGTCTACTGCTGAAACTGAATTAGCTGAAGTCAATACTTTGACAGTACCGTCTACGCCAAGTATTCCTGACTATTCAAAGAACGAGACCGCAATAAAGAATGCATTGTCTGTCTATCAAGACAGTATTCAAAGTCTAAAGCAAGTTACAAACCCTGATCAAGATTTTGTAATTGATCGACTCCAGATGGTTGATACAATTACTGAAATTGAAGCTGTTACAGAAGAAACGGATGTGAACGGTCAACTCAACAAGCAGGGCGGATATACGAGTGCAATATACTTCAGAGATACGCTTGTTGATCTCGATAAGGTATATATTGAACCGGGGTTTGAAGGAGTTATTGATATTGGAACAGACGCTGGCGGATGCATTGAGGTTTTTGCAAATGAGCGTGATGTCCAAAACAGAGATGCATATCTTGCTGGGTTTGACGGTGGTATGTTAGCTTCTGGCGGGCACTATATCGTCGGAACAGTTCTCATTCGTACATCGAATGCACTGACTGGAACACAGCAATTGGAATTGACAGACGCAATCAAAGAAGCACTTTTGAAAGTCATTCACTAATTCTAATAGCTCTTGTGGGGTTCTTCGTGAACCTCACAGGGGCTTTTCTTTTTGCTATTTTGGCGAGAAAAGGGGTAAAATTTCTGCCCACTTTAGTCAAATAAAAAGTGGGCACAACCCGGGCAAAACTGGGCAGAGTACAAAATTTGTGTGTTTTGGGCTCAGAATTTTTGAAAATTTTTGGACAAAAATGGCCATTTGCCCACTTTCTGCCCACTTTCTGCCCACTTTTTGCCCACTTTTGAAAAGCCAAAAAACCTAGTGTTTTCAATGGGTTTGGGGTTTTCTGCCCACTTTCCCACTTTTTTTCTTATTAACCCTAGATAAAAATTTTTGTTATAGTAATAAGGGATTTTTCAAAAAAGTGGGCAGAGCGCAATTTTTGTCGATTTTTAGGAAATTCGGTGAGACATTGAAAATCCGAAAAATCTAACCTAGCTTAGCGAGAACAAACCTAGATTAAAATTTCCAGATTCAGGGTGCCTCGTGAAAAGTTCGAAACACATCTTTGTCTTGATGTCACTGACTACGCGTGAAAAACATGCCCTTTTATGAAGAGAGAGGCAATATATGCTTCTCTCTTTAATTTTTGTTTGGAGGTTTAACAATCTCATGCTGGAAAACAAATTCAAGACGAAGCTTATTAAAGAGATTCGCGAGAGACTTCCAGGGGCAATCGTGCTCCATATCAATCCTCCTCCGCAAGGTATTCCTGATCTTCTCGTTTTGAACGGGGAACGTTGGGCAGCCCTGGAAGGTAAGAAGGAATCCAATTCGAGCCATCGACCGAATCAGGATTATTGGATTGAGAAGATGAACAAGATGTCGTTCGCTGCGTTCATCAGTCCAGAGAACAAGGAGGAAGTTCTGAATGCAATGGAACGATCATTCTCGGATTGAAGGACGACATGCAACATTCTCTGCAAGCAAGTATAACTGGCTGAATTATACGGATGACAAGCTGGTCACAGTTTATGACAATATGAAGGCAAAAGAAAGAGGGACTGTTCTTCATGCGTTCGCTGCGACCTGCATTCGTCTCGGACAAAAGCTTCCTCGTTCACACAAGACACTCAATCAATATGTGAATGACGCGATCGGTTTCCGAATGGATCCGGAAGTGCTGCTGTACTATTCCGATGACTTTTTTGGCACAGCCGATACGATTGCATTCCGTGACAATTTACTTCGGATTCATGACTACAAGAGCGGAGAGATTGAGGCACACATGGAGCAGCTTCTAATCTATGATGCTCTTTTCTGTTTGGAGTATGCTGTATCTCCATACGAGATCGATCATGAACTTCGCATTTATCAGAACGATGACGTCAATGTTTATAATCCGGCTGGTCAAGAGATTATGGACATTTGCGATAGAATCATTCGTTTTAACAAATTACTGATACAACATCGTAAACGGGAGGAATAAATATTATGCTGAATACTGTAAATGAAAAGTTTGATCTGAATCTGCTTTCCGATGAGCAGCTTTCTGCAGTTCGCAACTGTGTTGAGTCCCTTCGTGAAAAGAATTACATCTTTACCGATACCGATGGAAAGACCTATACTGGAGATCGTGCGATTGCAAAATCGCTTAACGTAACCGTTGGTCAGGCAAGAGCGTTGCTGCAGCGCATTTACAAGCAGGAGGTTTAATCTTTATGAACTCGATTGCTCAGGAGATGGAGAGCTTCTTCGGGTTAAATGAGATGTTGGAATGTGACGATCCGGTTGCGCTCGATATTTTGATGCATTATGGCATTAAACGACGTTCTGGGCGATACCCGTGGGGTTCCGGCGATAATCCGTATCAACATTCCGGTGACTTTCTCAGCCGTGTAGAAGAACTTCGAAATCAGAAATACACCTTTACTGATGAGGACGGCAAGACCTATACTGGTGATCTCGCGATTGCAAAGTCAATGGGTTTGACGACCAGTCAGTTGAGAGTTCAGCTCAGTCTTGCAAATGCTGAACGGAGGAGCATTGACGTTGCGCAGGCCAAGGCTCTTCGAGAGAAAGGCATGAGCACTAATAAGATTGCGGAAGAGATGGGAATTGCTGAATCTTCGGTTCGCTCTCTTTTGAATGCAAATTCTGAAGCACGCATGAATCAGGCTCAGAAAACTGCTGACTTCCTGCGGGAACAGGTTGATAGTCGCGGTATGATTGATGTTGGTACTGGCTCTGAACTGGAAATTGGTGTTTCAAAAGAACGTATGAATCAGGCACTTTACATTCTTCAGATGGAAGGCTATAAGGTGTATGGCGGTGGTGTACCACAGGCGACGAATCCTGGCAAACAGACGAACCTGAAAGTTCTCTGCCCTCCTGGGACTGAACATAAGGAAATCTTTCAGTATGACAAGGTCAATTCTTTGAAGGACTACAAGTCCTATGATGGTGGCGATACCTTCAAACCGGCATTTCAGTATCCTGCAAGTCTGGATTCCAAACGTCTTCAGATCAATTATGCAGAAAATGGCGGTAAGGAGAAAGACGGTCTGATTGAACTTCGTAGAGGAGCAGCTGATTTGTCTCTTGGGGATTCTAATTATGCTCAAGTGCGAATTATGGTAGACGGAAAGCACTACCTGAAAGGCATGGCTGTCTATTCAGACGATCTTCCGAAGGGCATTGATGTTCGTTTTAATACCAACAAATCTGTAGGTACACCGCTGGAAAAGGTTTTGAAACCTATCAAGGATGATCCTTCCAATCCGTTTGGCGCGCTTGTGAAAGAGCGTGGTGGTCAGAGCTACTATACGGATAAAGACGGAAAAGAGAAGCTATCTCTCATCAACAAGACCCGTGAAGAAGCAGATTGGACAGAATGGGCAAATCGTGTCCCGTCTCAGTTTCTTTCTAAACAGAGCCTTGACCTTGCACAGAAACAGCTGAATGTTGCAAAAGCTGATAAAGCAGACGAGTTCTCTGAAATCATGGCACTTGAGAATCCGACTGTTAAGAAGAGACTTCTTCAGTCTTTTGCTGATGACTGTGATACGGCTGCAGTTCATCTGTATGCAGCGGCTTTACCGCGTCAGCAGTATCATGTCATTCTGCCTGTGACCTCAATGAAAGACAATGAGATCTATGCACCGAACTACAAAAACGGTGAGACTGTTGCTCTGATTCGATACCCGCACGGTGGAACATTTGAGATCCCCATCCTGAAAGTCAATAACCGTCAGGCAGATGCAAAGAAGATGATTGGTACAACCTCTGCAGATGCAGTTGGTATAAATGCTCATGTTGCAGAGCGTCTGTCTGGTGCAGACTTTGATGGTGATACTGTTATGGTTATCCCCTGCAACTCTGCAACCTCCAGGGTACGCATCACTTCAAAACCCCCACTTCGGGAATTGGAAGGCTTTGACCCGAAGATGGAATATGCAGAGAAACCGGGTATGACTTATATGAAGTATAAACGTGCGGACGGAAAAGAAGTCGATAACACGCAGCTTCAGATGGGTATGATCTCAAATCTAATTACTGACATGACACTTCTTGGTGCGACGGAACCTGAGCTTGCTCGTGCTGTCAAGCACAGCATGGTAGTCATTGATGCTGCCAAGCATAAGCTTGACTATAAACAGAGCGAGATCGACAATGGTATCGCTGCTCTGAAACAGAAGTATCAGGGTTCGTATGACGAGAATGGTAATTACCATGAAGGTGCTGCGACTTTGATCTCCCGTGCCAAATCTCAGCAGTCTGTAACCAAACGTCAAGGCAGTCCGAAAATCGATCCGAATACAGGTGAGCTGATCTGGAAAGATGTCGACGAACCGACTTATGTAAACACCAAGGGGCAGACGATCCGCCGAACACAGCCTTCCACAAAGATGGCTGAAACGAAGGATGCTCGTACCCTAATCTCTGATCTTGGTAGTTCGATGGAAGAAGCCTATGCTGATTATGCAAACACCATGAAAGGTCTTGCGAATCAGGCACGCCTACAGATCGTCAATACAAAAGACATCCCCTATTCTCCTGAAGCTCGTACTAAGTATGATTCTGAGGTTCGTTCTTTGGACGCCAAGCTAAAGACTGCCATGTTGAATGCCCCTCGTGAACGGCAGGCACAGACGATTGCGAATGCCGTGGTTGCTGCTAAGAAGGAAAGCAATCCGAATATGACAAAGGGCGAAATTAAGAAGGCTTCTCAACAGGCGCTTGTGGAGGCACGAAATTCTGTAGGCGCGCATCGCCAGGCAATTAAGTTGGAAGAGAAGGAATGGGAAGCGATTCAGGCTGGTGCAATTTCTAAGACACAGTTGGAGAAAATTATTGCAAATACCGACCTCGATAGCTTAAGAACTTGGGCTACGCCTCGTACAAAGACGACCCTTTCAGATGCAAAGGTTCTTCGTATGCAGACTCTTTACGAAGCTGGTAATACAACAGAAGAAATTGCTGCAGCCTTAGGCGTTTCTTCGTCTACAGTTTCGAAGTATTTACACAAAAAGGATGGTGTCGCATAATGGCTTTAATGCATAACGCAATGCTGACAACGTTCGACAATCCTTATGATCCTTTCGAGCAGTTCTCTCTGTGGTTTCTGTTTGACATGCAAAAAGGCTACAATTCGTGCGCTTATCTGGGACGAATTGCAAAAGTTTCGGATCAATTCAGTCAGGAAGAGAACGAACGTGAAGTCGAGCTTGCGATTGATGAAATTGTAAAGAACGATTTTCTAAACATTTATCGCAAAGTCACAAAAGCAATGCCTGATAAAGAGGCGAGCTGATGCAGAATGTGTTTGGGCGGCTTAAAGCTGCCTTTACTTCCGCATTTGGCTCGTCTTTTTCATTGTAGACTTCCATAACAAATGATAATTGCAGCGATAACAGTAAAGTCAAACAAAGCAAAACCCAATATAATATCAAATGATATATGGGGGAGGGGTCTCGAATATCACACCCCCTCCCTTATCGCGGCGGTCTTCTAAAATTCCCCGGGGGAAGATTTTTGGGAGGCAAACTGACAGTGTTCTCTGTGGAACAGCTTTGAAAGTGCTGACAGCTGTACATAACTCACTGAAAAGTTCCATCAGCATTTTATTATCGGGCTTCTGAGACCATCTCGGAGCCCGTTTTTTTATGTTTAGGAGGGTCCTATGAACTGTAACAGTAATGTAAATGAGCAGTTTCGTAAATCTGTATTGGTTTCGGTTGATGATGTAGGTCAGATTATTGAAACTGTGAATGAAGAATCACTTCTTTTAGGACAGGTTGTGTATCAAAGCGGTACCGCACTTGAACTATCAGAGTCTTATCACAGAATTAAACGGAAAGGTCTCTATCGAGCTGATGCGTCGGTGGTGTTTATTCCGAAGGACGATGGCATCATCACAGTTCGAATGCTACTGAGCGGATGTATGCTTCCATCTTCTCAAACTCGTATCACTGTCGAGAAAAACAAATACTACACAATCCCCTCTTGCGTCCCCGCATTTGATCGAGTCTTCAGTTTGGAACTTACACCGAAACTCGAACTGACAATTGCCGGTGTTCCGGGAATCGTAGTTCGCACCATGCTCAGCACAACCAAGCTCGCCTGACTTTACAGAAAGGAGACAGCGAATGAGTAAAGCAAAAACACCGGACTCTTCCAGTTCTCCTCGGAAGATCAGACCGGCTATTTCGCCAGAGGCTCGTGATAATCAGTTGATCGCACTGGCTTACAATCTGGTAGAGAAACGTCTTCTGGAAGGTACTGCATCTTCACAGGAGACCACACATTTTCTGAAACTCGGCTCTGCTAGAGAACGCAAAGAGCTGGAGATTCTAGAATTACAGAAAGAGTTGATTGCAGCAAAGACAAAGAACCTCGACTCGATGCAAGAGCTGAAAGCCCTTTATGCTGATGCCATGGCTGCAATGTCTGATTATCAAGGCAGGAGGTCTGACGGCAATGAATAAATGCTATTCAGAGCTTATTCAGCTTCCAACCTTTCGGGAACGGTTCGATTATCTGTTCATTGGGAACGGCGTTGGATATGAAAACTTCGGGTGGAGACGTTATCTGAATCAGGTGCTTTATCATTCACCAGAATGGAAACAGTTCCGCAACAGAGTCATCATTCGAGATGGTGGGCGTGATCTAGCTTGCGAAGGCTATGAGATCTTTGAGCCGATCACCATACATCATTTGAATCCAATTACCTATGATGATATCCTGAACCGCAATCCCTGTATCTTTGCTATGGAGAATGTAGTCTGTGTTCGTGATCGAACGCACAAAGCAATTCACTATGGCGACGCATCACTGCTGGTGGATCTTCCACCGGAAAGAAAACCAAATGATACTTGTCCGTGGAAGAAATCTCAGTGAAGGAGGACATCATGCAGGACAGTATTCTTATGACAATTCGGAAGTTGGTTTGCGGAGATCCATATGCAGATCACTTCGATACCGATCTACTTGTTCATATCAACGCTTGCTTCTCAATCTTAAATCAGTTGGGCGTGGGTCCAGAGAATGGGTTTGTTGTAACAGACGAAACACAGAGCTGGAGTAGCTACATTGCTGATAACCACATCCTGAATATGGTGAAGACCTATATCACACTGAAGGTGCGAGTAATCTTTGACCCGCCTTTGACCAGCTCGGTTTTGGAAGCAATGAACAAGGAAATCAGCCAGTTGGAATGGCGGCTCAATGTAGCTGTGGATCCGGCGACATAAACAAATAAGGTGGTGAAAATTAAAATGGATAATCATCTTGAGCATCACGGGATCATCGGAATGAAATGGGGCGTACGACGTTACCAGAACAAAGATGGGACTCTGACAAATGCAGGCAAAAAGCGGTATTCGTCGGATGGACCCCAAGCGCAAGTGATGGAACAGCGCCAAACAGACGTAAAAAACCGCCGTACAATGAGCACGACGGAATTGAAAAATAAAATTGAGAGGCTAAAGCTAGAACAGCAGTATAAAGAGTTATCTGATGCTGATATTAGTCCTGGCAAGGCATATACCGAGCAAATCTTAAAAGACGTTGGAAAGAGGGCTTTGACTACTGCATTGACTGGAGCTGCACTCTATGCTGGAAAAGCTATTATCTCTAAGAACTTCAATCCTATCGAGCTTGGAAATGCAGTTTTTAACGGCGGGGCAAAGAAGAAGTGACTATTAGTCCTTCTTTACCACTTTTAGACCAAGAATTGCCCCAGCAGCCGCTATAGCAAGAGACGCTGCAATACTTCCAATTTTCATGAGTTGTTCCAGAAAACGCTTGTTTTCTGCATCGAGCAATGCAATTTTATCTGCAATCTCAACCATATCTTGTGTTAGTTGATGCGCTTCGGATGCGCTCATCTCTGAGGCAGAAAGTTTTTCCCTCAGTCCCTCAAGAATAAGCATATAGGCATGTACTGCATCTTGGCGCGAGTCTTTATTGTCACTAATTGCATTCATACACAGGGTCTGAAGTTGACTGACTATACTTGCTGCATATTCTTTGAATGCTGGAAATTGTTCAATACATTTGATTGCAATTTCTTTATCCATCTCGGGAATGGCTGAAACAAATGTAATTAGCTGATCTTTTGATATATTTCGAAAGCTGGTAGCTCCAATGCGTTCAAGAACAGCATCAGCTGATAATAGTTCTTTGCCCATAATTATTCTCTCCTAATTCACATTTTCTTTATCCTATCATATAGACGCATTGATATCAACAAAGTTCCAATCAAGAAGGAGAAATATGTCTCTATCCAATACTGCAACTCCGATTTATTACGGTCAGTTTCGCGATGCTGTTCTACGCGGCGAGATTCCCGTATGTCGGGAAGTCGCGATGGAGATGAACCGCATTGACGATCTGATTGCAAATCCGGGTGTTTATTACGATGACGAAGCCGTAGAAGGCTGGGTGAAATACTGTGAGAGTGAATTAACCCTGACTGACGGATCCGACATGAACCTGCTAGACTCATTTAAGTTGTGGGGCGAGCAGATCTTTGGTTGGTATTATTTTATTGAACGCAGTGTATATGTTCCAAACCCAGATGGGCACGGCGGTCACTACGAACGAAAAGTTATTCAGAAACGACTTGTAAATAAGCAGTATCTGATTGTTGGACGAGGCGCAGCAAAATCTGTCTATGATTCTTGCCTGCAATCATTCTTCCAGAATGTTGACACCAGCACAACTCATCAGATTACAACTGCCCCGACTATGAAGCTCGCGGAAGAGGTAATGTCTCCACTTCGGACTGCCATTACCAGAAGCCGCGGGCCTTTGTTTAAGTTTTTGACATTTGGCTCGTTGCAGAATACAACAGGCAACCGCGCTGATCGTGTCAAACTAGCTTCCACAAAGAAAGGCATCGAAAACTTCCTGACAGGCTCGCTCATCGAGGTTCGACCAATGAGCATCAATAAGCTTCAGGGCCTCCGTTGTAAGGTGGCAACAGTTGACGAATGGCTTTCCGGCGATATCCGTGAGGATGTCATTGGCGCAATTGAGCAGGGTGCCTCCAAGGTTGATGACTATTTGATCGTTGCTACCAGCTCAGAAGGCACTGTGCGTAATGGCGCCGGCGACACGATCAAAATGGAGCTCATGAACATCCTGAAGGGTGATTATCCGAATCCCCACGTTTCTATCTGGTGGTATCGACTGGATTCCATTGATGAAGTTGGGAATCCCGATATGTGGCTGAAGTGTAATCCGAATATCGGTAAAACGGTGAGCTACGAAACATATCAGCTTGACGTGGAACGTGCTGAAAAAGCACCTGCTGCACGGAATGATATTCTGGCCAAACGATTCGGTATCCCGATGGAGGGCTACACCTATTACTTCGCATATGAAGAGACGCTTCCGCATAAGCCTCATTCTTTCTGGCAGATGCCATGTGCCTTGGGTGCAGACCTTTCTAGAGGTGATGACTTCTGTGCTTTTACTTTCTTATTCCCGTTGCATGGAGAGACCTTCGGCGTAAAAACACGATGCTACATCACTGATGTGACACTTTCGAAGCTTCCTCTGGCTATGCGCAACAAGTATGAGGAATTTATGAAAGAAGGAAGTCTGATCGTATTGGAAGGCAGCGTTCTCGATTTGGATGTTGTCTATGATGATTTGGATGAACATATTATCCAGACCGGATACGATGTGCGCTGCTTTGGCTATGACCCGTACAACGCACAAGGCTTTGTTGAGCGTTGGGCACGTGAGAATGGTCCATTTGGCATTGAAAAGGTTATTCAGGGTGCAAAGACTGAGTCTGTCCCGTTGGGCGAGCTAAAGACGCTTGCCGAACAGCGCAGTTTAATCTTTGATGAACAGCTTATGACCTTTACAATGGGCAACTGTATCACATTGGAGGATACGAATGGCAACCGCAAACTGCTGAAGAAGAGACACGACGAAAAGATCGACTCTGTCGCGGCAATGATGGATGCCTATATTGCCTATAAGCATAATAAAGACGCATTTGAATAAAGGTGGTGACGCTATGGACGTATATTTATCCCATCACGGGATCATCGGTATGAAATGGGGCGTACGGCGCTACCAGAATCCGGACGGTTCACTTACTCCTGCCGGTCAGAGACGACTCGACAAAAAGGATAATAAGTGGGCTAAGAAGAATTATGACAAAATCGTAAAAAATGCGCACAAAAAGGTATCGGGAGAGCTGGACGAGTATGGAAATCAGCTGCTTCGCGATGCCTCTTCTTATAATTCACGCGGACGAATCAGCAATACGGCGATCAATGCTTATAACCGTCGAATGGCTGAGCTGATGAATACGGCTGTAACAGATCTGAGAGCACCATCAGGCAAGGTCGTGCAGTTTGTGGCAAAGCGAGGAGAACTTGGTGTTCACATGGCACTTGCGACTCCGAACTACGATATGAGTCAGCTGAAAAATGGCATCTGGTCGTCTGGACGGATTGCCTATAAGAAGAAGTCCGTCGATATGGCGTGAACATACAGATCTCTATTGCAGGAGGTGATGAACGTTCAATGAAAGAAACAATTGGTTCCAAGCTCAAACGAGCTTGGAATATTTTTATGAATCGAGATCCCACAAGTTATCAAGCAGCATCTTACTTCGGCTCTAGTTATGGGTATCGACCCGACCGAATTCGTATGACACGAGGTCATGAGCGATCAATTGTGACAGCCATTTGCAACCGCATTGCATTGGATGTCTCGGCGATCAGTCTTGTCCATGCTCGCGTAGACGAAAATGGTCATTTTCTGGAATACATTGATGATACCCTGCATCAATGCTTGACCGTTGAAGCGAATCTTGACCAGACAGGACGAGCATTGCGGCAGGATATTGTAATGTCCATGCTTGACGAAGGATGCGTAGCAGTTGTTCCGGTTGAAGCAGATTTCGATCCGGACGAGAATAGCAGCTACAAAATCTATTCCTTGCGGACAGGAAAGATTCTGGAATGGATGCCTCAGCATGTGCGAGTCAGACTTTATGACGAGAGGACCGGGCGATTTGAAGAAGTCGTTGTGGCAAAAAAATACACAGCGATTATGGAAAATCCTCTGTTTGCGGTTATGAATGAACCGAACTCCACTATGCAGCGCCTTATCCGTAAGTTGAACATTCTGGATGCCATCGATGAGCAGAGTGGTTCCGGCAAGCTCGATTTGATTATCCAGCTTCCATATGTCATTAAGTCACAGGCTCGAAAAGAACAGGCTGAACAGCGCAGACGAGATATCGAACAGCAGCTCTCAGGCTCAAAATACGGCATTGCCTATACCGACGGTACCGAGCATATCACGCAGCTTAACCGTGGGGTAGAAAACAATCTGATGAGCCAGATCGAGTATCTGACAAAGATGCTGTATTCCCAGCTTGGCATTACAGAGAGTGTCATGGATGGTACGGCGAATGAAGAAACGATGCTTAACTATCACAATCGGACAGTTGAGCCTATTCTGTCAGCCATCGCCGATGAGATGACAAGGACATTTCTCACAAAGACTGCCAGAACGCAGAAGCAGGCAATCTCTTTCTTCCGTGATCCGTTCAGGATTTCCCCGGTCTCTCAGATTGCAGAAATTGCGGATAAGTTCACTCGTAACGAGATTATGACGAAGAATGAATTTCGTTCAATTATCGGCATGAGACCGTCGGACGATCCTCGTGCTGATGAACTCCGTAACAGTAACATCAATCAGTCTGAGGCAGATCAAGCCCTGCTGGATAGCAAAGTAGAAAATCAAAATGGTGACTCTGAACAAAAATCAAAGGAGGAGCAATTGACAGAATGAAACTGAAATACCCTGATTGCGACTTTCATGGTTATGCCACGAAAGCCAATCTCACATGCAGAGACAAGCGTGTGATCATGCCTGATGCCTTTAAGGATCAGGACGGCGAAAAAGTGCCGCTCTGTTGGGGACATCAGCACAATAGTGTCACGAGTGTTCTGGGACATGCCTATCTCGAAAATCGAGAAGATGGCGTCTATGCCTATGGCTATTTCAATGACACTGATTCTGGTCGTGCCGGTAAAAAGCTGGTCGATAATGGTGATGTTTGTGCATTGTCCATTTGGGCAAACGACCTCGTACAGAACGGAACTAATGTAGTTCACGGTGTGATTCGTGAGCTTAGTCTCGTTCTTGCCGGTGCAAATCCCGGCGCCTACATTGATTCTGTCATGCAGCATGATGACGGGGCAAATCAGGAAGCTGAGATCCTGTTTGTGCTGGGCAAAGATAATATTCAACTTGCTCACGCATACGACGATGATTCCGAAGATGGCGAACTGCAGCATGCTGGTGAAGAAAAGCCCGATTCGTCTGAAGATGACAAAAAAGACGATAAAGAAACCGTACAGGACGTCCTGAATTCTATGTCTGAGAAACAGAAGAACGTTCTGTATGCATTTGTCGGCGAAGCTTATGCTGCCGGCGAAGAAACCAAAAAATCCGATAACAACGAGGAGGACAATACTATGAAGCACAATGTCTTTGACAACGATCGGCAGGATGAGGCGAACGTCCTCTCTTATACCGATCAGACCGAAATCATCAATCTGGCGAAGGCCAGCAACGTCGGCAGCCTGCAGCACGCGATGGATCTGTTTGCAGAGCAGAATCCCGACAGCGTTCTGGCACATGGCATTGAGAACATTAGCCAGCTGTTCCCTGAGTACAAGGACGTTCGCCCCGGCGCTCCCGAAATGCTTACGACCGATCAGGGCTGGATTCAGAAAGTGCTGAAGAAGGTCCATAAGAGCCCGATCTCTCGCATTCGTACCCGTCAGGCTGATCTTCGTAACATCGAGGCTCTGCGTGCCCAGGGTTATACGAAGGGCACTAAGAAGACCGAGGTCGGCAACTTCAAGCTGATCCACAGAACGACTGATCCCCAGACTGTGTATGTCAAGAGCAAGATCGATCGGGATGACATCATCGACATTCAGGATTTCGATGTCGTTCAGTATCTCTACAACATAGATCGCATGAATCTGAATGAGGAACTCGCCACTGCAATTATGATTGGCGATGGTCGCGAGGTCGGCACTGAGGGCAAGATTGCAGAAGACAAGATCCGCCCGATCTGGCAGGATGATGAACTTTACACTATCCATGCTGATGTGGACATCGATGGCATGAAGGCTTCTCTTCAGGGAACCAATACCGCCGCAAACTTCGGCGAGAATTACATTTATGCAGAAGCTGTGATCCAGTCTCTGCTGTATGCTCGCGAGAAGTATAAGGGCTCCGGCACTCCGGACTTCTACTGCACCCCGCATCTGGTGAACGTGATGCTGCTTGCCCGTGATATGAACGGCCGTCGTATTTATGACAAGGTCAGTGATCTGGCTGCTGCACTGAACGTTGGCGAGATCATCACTGTTGAGCAGTTTGAGGGCAAGACCCGTACGGCTACTGGTGGCAAGACCAAGAAGCTTCTCGGTTTGATGGGCAACCTGGCTGACTATTCTATCGGTGCAACCAAGGGCGGCGAAATCACGCATTTCACTGATTTCGATATCGACTTCAACCAGGAGAAGAGCCTGCTTGAGACCCGCTGCTCTGGTGCAAACACCCGCGTGATGTCCTTCATCGCCCTGGAAGAGGATGTTACGAATCCCGGCGGCTAAGCCGATAAGCTATAAGGAGTGAAAATTCAAAATGGCTAAATTTTACGGAACTATCGGATATGCTGTGACTGTTGAAATCCGTCCGGATGTTTGGGAAGAGCAGATCGTTGAGCGTACATACTGCGGTGATCTGATTCGTAACACTCGGCGCCTGGACGGTAATACGCAGGTGAATGACAATATCACCATCGGCAATGAGATCAGCATTGTATCCGATCCGTATGCCAATGAGAATTTTCATTCTATGCGCTATGTCACCTTTATGGGGGCAAAATGGAAGATCATATCCGTAGAAGTTAAGTATCCGCGGTTGATTCTTTCGACGGGAGGGATTTGGAATGGACCGACGGGCTGAGCTCGGAAAAATCTTTCGGGAGATTCTGGGTAATGGCAATGTCTATTTCCAACCTCCCAGTAATACCCAAATGAGGTATCCTGCGATCCGATATGAGCGAAGCGAGATGGCAGTTAAGCATGCTGATAATGGAAATTATAATCGCCGAATCCGATATATGGTCACTGTCATCGACAGTAATCCGGATAGTGAGATTGTAAACCGTGTCAGCATGCTTCCTTATTGCTATTTCGACCGGCATTATGCACAGGATAACCTCAATCATGATGTGTTTGAAATCTACTTTTAAGAGGAGGAACTGATATGTTCAATATCGAATGGGATCAGGTATCGGAACGCCTGTTTGAAACAGGTACTGACCGTGGTGTTCTGTATCCCTTCAATAAGACCAGCAAGGCTTATGATAAGGGCGTTGCGTGGAATGGTCTGACTGGCGTGACGGAAACTCCGTCTGGCGCAGAGCCGACGCCACTGTACGCCGACAACATCAAGTATCTTACCCTGATGTCCAATGAGGATCTGGGCGGTACGATCACCGCCTACATGTATCCGGACGAGTGGAAGGCTTGCGATGGCTCCGCAGATCTGGACGCCGGTATTACGATTGGTCAGCAGCCGAGAGCGACTTTCGGCTTGTGCTATCGTACTCGTATCGGTAACGATACCGAAGGCGACAGCCATGGCTATAAGCTGCACCTGATCTATGGCTGCCTTGCTTCCGCTTCCGAGCGTGCATACAGCACCGTCAATGATTCTCCGGAAGCAATCGAGTTCTCTTGGGAATTCACCTGCACTCCGGTCGATGTCGCGGGATTCAAGCCGACTGCCATTGTCACGATCGATTCTACGAAGGTTGATGCTGCAAAGCTCGCATCCTTCGAAGAAATCCTTTACGGCAAGGCTGCAACATCGGACGGGGCTGGCGATGCCGTTCTTCCGAAGCTGCCGCTTCCGGCAGAAGTTCTGGCGCACTTCAAGACCGTCTAACTATTTTCCAGCGAGGGAGTCTCCATGCGAGGCTCCCTCTTATTTTTGTTTTCATAACTGAAAGGGGTTATATTATGCTGCCTATTACCAAAAAGTACATTGATTTCAACGGCGTAGAACGTGAAGAGACGTTCTATTTCAACCTGACCAAAGCAGAGCTTACTGAGTGGGAACTTGGTGTTACCGGTGGTCTTAGTCAGATGGTAGCGAAGATCACGGCTGCCAAGGATGTTCCAGCACTGGCAAAGCTTTTTAAGGACATCGTTTTGAAGGCATATGGTGTGAAGAGCGATGATGGCAGACGTTTTATCAAGTCCGACGAACTCACGACGGAGTTCACCCAGACGCAGGCATATTCCGACATTTACATGGAATTGGCGCAGGATGATCAGAAAGCTGCGGCATTCATCAACGGCATCATTCCGAAAGTCGATTAAATAATGCTCGTAATTACAGTACAGGGGGTTGAAGGCTGGGACGAGCAGAAAGAAGAGTTTGTTTCAGCAAAGCCCCCTGTCTGTTTACAGCTGGAACACTCGTTAATTTCTCTTTCCAAATGGGAATCAAAGTGGGAAAAACCGTTCCTTTCGAAAGAACCGAAAACAATAGAGGAAACAATCGATTACATCCGCTGCATGACATTGAATTCCAATGTTCCTGCGGATGTTTACGATAGATTGTCCTCACAAAATTTCAGAGATGTAAACGCTTACATTGATGCAAAGCGAAGTGCAACAACTATCCGTGAAGAACAGAAAGGTCATCGAGGAACAGAAATTGTCACCAGCGAACTGATCTATTATTGGATGGTTGCACTGCAAATCCCATTTGAATGCCAGAAATGGCATTTGAATCGTCTGCTGATGCTGATTCGTGTCTGCAATGTGAAGAATCAGCCACCGAAGAAGCAAAGTCAGCGAAATATTCTTAAACAGAATGCGGCACTGAATGCCGCTCGGCGTCGGCGAGCTCACTCGAAAGGATGAAAATTCAAAATGGTCACATTTCGGCAAAAAGGCGACTTTTCTAAAGCAACCCGGTTTCTGGAACGTGTGAAAGAAGCCGTTGGATTAGGACTGCTCGATAAATACGGGCAGAAAGGTGTCGCTGCTTTGTCGGCGGCTACTCCAGTTGATAGCGGCGAAACTGCTGCAAGCTGGGATTATGAGATTGTAAACAAAAAAGGATCTGCAAGGATTACGTTTACAAACTCGCATATCGTCAAAGGTGTACCAATTGCAATTATTCTGCAATACGGACATGGAACTCGTAATGGCGGTTGGGTAGAAGGGCACGATTACATCAACCCCGCTATCCAACCGATCTTTGACGAACTTGCTGAGAAAGCATGGAAGGAGGTTACAAAGCTATGAGCAAAACGATCGACCAGAGAGTCGTCGAGATGCGGTTTGACAATGCAAACTTCGAAAAGAATGTTAGCACAAGTATGTCAACACTGGACAAGCTGAAGAAAAGCCTAAAGTTCGAGGACAGTGCAAAAGGCTTCGAGAATATCAGCAAGGCGGCTGGTCGGGTCGATATGGGAGGACTTTCGAATGGCGTAGAATCTGTTCGATTGAAGTTCTCCGCACTTGAGGTCATGGCTGTAACAGCTCTTCAGAATATTACAAACTCTGCAGTAAATGCTGGTAAAAAGCTGGTTTCTGACTTGGCTTTGGATCCGATTATATCGGGTTTTAAGGAGTATGAAACTCAGATCAATGCCACGCAGACGATTTTGGCAAACACTCAGAAAGAGGGCGCCAATATTGATGATGTCAATCGCGCACTGGATGAACTTAATAAGTACGCGGACTTGACAATCTATAACTTCACGGAAATGACGAGAAACATCGGCACGTTTACCGCTGCTGGTGTCGATTTGAATACGTCCGTTAACGCTATTAAGGGTATTGCAAATCTTGCAGCTATCTCTGGTTCGACCAGCCAGCAGGCTTCTACCGCCATGTATCAGCTTTCACAGGCATTGGCATCTGGTACGGTAAAGCTTATGGACTGGAACTCGGTTGTTAATGCCGGTATGGGCGGTCAGGTATTTCAGGATGCTCTGAAAATGACGGCTCGCATTCATGGCATTGCCATTGATGAGATGATTGCCGATGAAGGGTCATTCCGAGAGACATTGTCCAAAGGATGGCTCACATCTGATATTCTTACCGAAACATTACAGCATTTTACGGAATTTACCGATACATATAACGAAGAAAGCTTGAAACGGCAAGGATACAATGAAAAAGAAATTGCTGAAATCAAGCAGATGGGAATCACGGCAACTGATGCAGCGACGAAAGTCAAAACCCTGTCGCAGCTGTATGATGTCATGAAGGAAACGGCACAGTCCGGTTGGGCTGCTACATGGAAAATTCTTCTTGGCGACTTTGAAGAAGCAAAAGAATCTCTGACAAAATTCAGTAATATGCTCAATGAGCCGCTTGCAGCTGCAGCAGATGCAAGAAATAAGATTTTGTCTGAGGGCTTTTCTTCTGGTTGGAAACAATTCTTAAATGAAGGCATTGAGGATACCGAAGGCTTTAAGGAAGCAGTTCTTTCTATTGGTAAGGAGGCTGTTCCAGGACTAGAAGACCTGATTGAGAAGGCTGGCGGCTTTGAGGAATCCTTGAAAAAAGGCTGGATCACATCTGATATGCTTGCCGAGGCAGTTGGAACTCTTACTGCAAAAACAGCAGGCTTGTCCGATGAAGAATTGCGAAATCTCGGCTATACACGCGATCAGGTTACAGCCCTTGAAGATTTGAATAAACGTATTCAGGATGGCAGCATCAATCTTGATGATTACGCCAAAAAGATGGGACGTGTATCCGGTCGTGAAAACATTATTCTGGCACTGACAACTGCTTTTGAGAAGCTGCAAACAATTCTCGGTACAATTAAAGATGCATTCAATGAAGTTTTTGAACCATTAACTGGTGAAGAACTTTATAATGTCACTGTTCGCATCAAAGAATTTGTATCAGGTTTGGCCATTAGTGAAGAAGCTCTTGACAATTTCAAAATGACGTTCAAGGGTGCTTTTGCATTCGTGGATATTATTGGTCAGGGGCTGAAAGCATTTGGGCAGATTCTTGGACATTTGCTCGAAAAGTTGCTCCCCGTCGGTGATGGTTTCCTTGGTATGACTGGCAGTATTGGTGAATGGATTGTATCCATCGATGAGGCAATAAAGTCAGGCGACGGCTTGACAAAATTTGTTGAGTTGGTTAATGGCGCAATTGATAAACTCGCATCTGGATTCAAGGTCGTCAAAGACCATGTAGTTGAGTTCATTAAATCGTTTACAGGAATTGGATCCGTTAAGGAGCTTTTAGCAACAGTTTCTAATAGTATTTCCAGCTTTTTCTCGAGCATCGTAGAACACACTAAAAGCTCGCAGGGAACAATCTCGGCAATTGGTGACACAATTAAAAAGGTTGCTGGAACGATTTGGGACACAATTAAAACAGTATTCAAATGGATTTCTGAAAAAGTTTCACTTGGTGATATCTTTGCAGGACTTGCGGGTGGAGGTATTTTTGTTGCCGCTAAAAAGTTATCTGGTTTAATCGAGAAGATCAAAGAAGCACTCGAAAAACTTTTTGGTAGTGACAAGGACAGTGGAATTAAAGGTAAATTTGCTGAAGTCATGGATTCTATTCATGACACCTTGTCTTCCTTTGCAGATGGCATCAAGGTGTCGTCGATCGTAGCCATCGCTATTGCTATTGGCATTCTTTCTGCATCTATGAATGCTCTCGCAGAACTTGATGTTGGAGAAATTACAAAGTCGCTTGTAGCCATTGGGATTATGCTTGCAATGTTGAGCGGCACTATGAAATCTATTTCAAAAACATTAAATGGACTTGGCTCAAAAGGTCTTCTCAAAGCAAGCGGCTCACTTGTTCTTGTTGCAGCAGCAGTCGCCATTTTTGCTGGCGCCCTTAAAAAGATTGCTGATTTGTCTCTTGCTGATCTCGCTAAGGGTCTAACTGCACTTGGCGGTGGATTGTTTATCTTGGTTCAAGGCTTAAAATCCATTGAAAAATCGAATCTTTCGATTTCGACCAGTTTGGCACTTATTGCTTTGGCAACAAGCTGTAGAATTCTAGCCAGCGCATTGCAGCAATTTGCCAAGATGTCGTGGAATGAGATTGGACGAGGTCTTACAGCTATGGCTGGTGCTCTTGCTGAACTTGTAGCGGCTGTTTCCATCTTAAGTAAATACAGCGATGGAAAATCACTTCTTGGGGCACTTTCTATTATTGCAATTTCTTTAGTATTGGGAAAAATTGCTAAAGTACTTAAGAAATTCGGAGAAATGTCCTGGGGTGAAATTGCTCGCGGTCTTGTGGGAATGGGCTCCGCTCTTTCCGAATTGGTTGCAGTAATTACAATTCTTAATCAAGTTGGCGGTGGTAAATCTCTTGTAGGCGCAATTTCGATTGTTGCTATTGTCTTGTCACTAAATAAACTAGGAGATGCTCTCAAGAAATTTGGTGGCATGTCCTGGGGTGAAATTACTCGTGGACTTGTAGGAATGGGAGGAGCGCTTGCTGAAGTAGCTGGTATTGCAGGTGCTTTAGGCTATCTTGCTGGATTCTCTGGACTACTCGGCGCAGGAACTATTTTTATTGTTATTCAAGGTCTCGCCAAACTTGTTGATGCATTTAAGAGCTTTGGTGGCATGTCCTGGGGTGAAATTGCTCGCGGACTTACCGGTATGGGTGGTGCTCTTCTTGAAGTAGGCGCTATAGCTGGAGCTCTTGGAGCTCTTACTGGACCCCTCGGTCTTCTTGGTGCTGGAACTCTGCTTCTTGCAATTCAAGGATTGACCGATTTGGCGGATGCATTTAAGAGCTTTGGCGAAATGTCATGGGATAAGATTGGCCGTGGACTTGCTGGTATGGGTGGCGCTCTTGCCGAAGTTGCTGTAGTGACAGGTGCACTTGGAGCCCTTGCTGGACTTCCAGCTTTGCTTGGAAGCGGAGCAATTCTGCTTGCAGTACAGGGACTCAATGATCTGGCAGCTGCATTCCAAAAATTCGCCGAGATGTCGTGGGACGAAATTAGTCGAGGACTTAGTGCTATGGGTGGTGCTCTTGGCGAGGTCGCTCTCGGTGGAATCTTGAATACACTTTCAGGGCTGGGTGCATTGTCAATTTCAACAATTGCTGAACCTCTTGGCATCCTTGCCGATTCAGTCAAAAAATGGACTGACGTGGTTATTCCTGACGGGCTGACACTTCAGCTTGCAGCTCTTGCTGCTGGCATTTCTGCATTCACATTTAGTGGTATTGGTGCATTATCGTTGTCCGCTGCCGCTGAACCTCTTGGCATCTTAGCTGATTCTGTTAAGAAATGGACTGGTGTCACGGTTCCCGATGGCTTAGTTGAGAAGATGTCCACTTTAGCCGCTAGCATCGAGAAATTCACTTTCGCCGGAATTGGCGCTGATGCATTATCGGCATCTGCTCCTAGTGTTGGCGCAATGGCTGATGCTGTGAAAAAATGGGAGACACTTACTATTCCTGATGGTCTAGAAGATGGACTGACTCAAATAGCAAACGGCGTTAAAGCATTTAGTTTTGCATTTCTAGGCGGGTGGTCTCTTGGCTCAATTACAGAGCCGCTTGGAGAACTCGCGACATCAGTTAGAAAATGGAGATCTGTCTCTATTCCCGACGATCTAGAAGACGGGCTTAAACGAATTGCTGATGGTATCAAAGCATTTAGCTGGGCTTTCTTGGGCGGATGGTCTCTTGGCGCCATCATTGATCCACTTTCAGATCTTGCTGATGCAGTCAAAAAATGGAATGGGGTATCCATACCAGTTGACTTAGGGGACGAGCTCGATGCTTTAGCAGATGGTGTTAAAGCTTTTAGTTGGGCTTTTTTGGGCGGCTGGTCGCTTGGCGCAATCACCGGTCCACTAGGAACATTGGCTGATTCAGTTAAGAAATGGAAGAATGTATCCATCCCTAAAAATCTAGGTGATGATTTATCTAGACTTGCTGCTGGCATTACAGCATTTTCAAATATTCCAGATGTTTCCACTGTCGCCAGCAGTGTTGATACTATTTCTACTGCTGCAATGACTCTGTCGAAGACGGACTTTTCAACGCTGAGTGCCAGCGTGAAAAGCCTTACAGATTCAATAAATGCGCTTGCGTCTCTCGACTCAATAGATGCATCTTTCGCGACACTTGGAAATGATATAGTGAAAGAGCTTATAGCTCCTATTAAGAATGCACCAAATCAATTCAAAACGGCTGGTACTAGCTTGATCAAGTCCTTCCTAACTGGCATTACTTCACAAACGTCGACAGTTGTGACTAAAGCAAAAGAAATTACGACAAAAATGATTTCTGTAATATCATCTCAGAAGTCACGCTTTAGAACGTCCGGAAGTGATCTTATAAAATCTCTCAATTCTGGTGTGAGCAGTCAAACAGCTACAGTAAAGAATCAGTTTTCCATTCTTCTGAGCAACTGTGTGGCAGCTGTTCGTGGCTATTACTCACAGTTTCAGAGTGCGGGTAGCTATCTTGCGGCAGGCGTTGCGCATGGTATTTCTGCAAATGCCGGGGCTGTTGCAAATGCGTCGGCGAATATGGCATCGCGAGCTTCTTCTGCGGCACGAAGCCGTCTTCGAATTAAATCTCCCTCCAAAGTGGGATACGAAATCGGTGACTACTTTGGTATTGGCTTTACGAATGGCATCACCGATAACATTCGAAATGTTGGTATTTCCAGCGACGCACTTGCAGAATCTGCCACGAATGGTTTGTCGAACGCTATTTCCAAAATTGCAACCCTGATTGACAGCGGCATTGATACAAATCCGACGATTCGTCCCGTTCTTGATCTCACAGAAATTCAAAATGGAAGTGCTGCCATAGCAGATCTGATGAGCACACTGAGCGGTAGACCTGTCGAAGGAACTGTCAGTATTGCGGCAAAAACGGCAAATAGCATGAACAGACCTGCATTCGCATCGGAACAGCCGACCGAAACCGCAAATGGAAAGCAGACCTCTGAAAATACTACAAACAACTTCTATATCACCGGGACTGATCCGAGAGCGATCGCTGATGAGGTTGATCGCAAGCTTCAAAGACGTGTTGAAAGGAGAAAAGCAGCATGGGCGTGATTATCTTTAATGGAATCCCGTCAACCAACTATGGAATTCATGTAGAGAAACCGCCAGTGTATGCAACTCCGGAACGCGACTATGAGGTGGTTCATATCCCCGGTCGAAATGGCGATCTTGTGATTGACAATGGATCGTACCAGAATGTCACAAGAAAGTATAGCATCTCTGTCGGCGAGATCGACGGCAATTTTACGACTTTGGCAGCAGGTGTAAGCGAATGGCTGCACTCCGCCTCTGGATATGCGAGACTGGAAGATTCCTACGAATCCGATTACTTCCGCCTTGCGTCTTATGTGGCTGATGCTGAAATGGAAAACCTGTTCCACCAAGCCGGTAAGATGTCAATCGAATTTAACTGCAAACCTGCCCGTTTCCTGAAAGCTGGGGAGCGGGCAGTTCCCTTTACCACCGCTGGTTCTCTTCGCAACCCGACATTCCAGAAGAGTTTTCCAAAACTGACCGTAGTTGTGTCTGGATCTGGAACTCTTACAGTCGGAGATCAAACAATTACAATCAGCGGCTTAACAGGTTCAACCCGTATGGTGATTGATTCCGAACTTCAGGACGTCTATGAAGAAGGAAGCTTGACGAATCTGAACGGTAAAGTCTCATTTTCTGATGGCTTTCCGCTTCTTAGTCCTGGCGTAAATACGATTACATTTACAGGTAGCATTACTTCTGTGGAGGTGATTCCGAGATGGTGGATTCTCTGATTATCCTATACGATCATGATGAGGAAGCGTTCACTTCGAATGGGCTTGGAGCACTTCCTGATGCTGCTTCTTGTACTGTGACAGAGGAACGAAATGGTGGATATGAGGTCGAAATGGAATACCCGCTGACTGGCAGTCATTTTCGCGATATCCAGAAGCGTCGGATTCTCTATGTAAAACCAAACCCCTATGATGATCCGCAGCCATTTCGAATCTACTCGATCACCAAACCGATAAACGGAATCGTGACAGTTCATGCAGCACATTTGAGCTATGATACGTCTGGTTCCATCGTAAAACTCTTTCCCGCGGATGCTGGTTCGGCTTCGGCAGCGATGTCGTATCTGAAGAACTTCTCTGTACCCTCCACCCCTTTCACATTCTTCACAAATGTTGGGAAGTCTGGTACGATGTCAGTTCCGAAGCCCTCCAGCATTCGATCTTTATTAGGCGGAAGCGACGGCTCTATCCTCGACACCTTTGGCGGCGAATACCTATTTGACAAGTGGAACATTTCCCTGCTTGAATCTCGCGGTTCTAATCGCGGGGTTACAATTCGATACGGTAAGAATATGACCGACCTTGAGCAGGAAGAAAATGACACTGACTTCTATACTGGTGTATATCCATTCTGGTATTCCGAATCAGAAGACGGCGGGCTTGTCACACTTTCTGCAAATGACGGAATTGTAAACGCCCCAGGCAACTATGATTTCGTAAAAATTATGCCGTTGGATCTCTCTTCCGAGGATTTCGGTAAGAAGACAACCGATAGCGAAGGCTATACTACTACGATTGAAAAACCGACGGAGACAGAACTTCTCGCTGCAGCGCAAAAGTACATTGCTAACAATAAAATCGGCATTCCGAAAGTGTCTTTGGATGTATCCTTCGTTATGCTGGCACAGGCGGAAGAGTATAAGGACTTTGCACGCCTTGAGACTGTGAAACTGTGCGACACAGTAACGGTTGAATTCGAAAAACTCGGTGTTAAGACGACGGCAAAATGCATCAAAACTGTCTATAACGTCCTGACCGATAAGTATGACTCCATTGAACTCGGTGAGCCGAAATCGTCTCTTGCTGAAACTGTTAGCAATCAAGGAACACTGATCGAAGAAGCGTCAGACAAGAGTTATATGGAGCGTGCAATTCAAAATGCGACAGATCTTATCATGAGTGGTAAGCTCGGCGGCTATGTAACTGTTACCAAAAACGAGATTTACATTGCTGACAATAAAGATCTTGACAAAGCTGTAAAAGTTTGGCGTTGGAATTCTGGCGGTCTTGGATACTCATCGAGCGGTAAAGATGGTCCTTTTGGAACAGCCATTACCAGCGATGGGAAAATCGTGGCTGATTATATTTCGACAGGCAATCTGGATTGCAGCGTGTTGAATGTTTCCAATATTCACGGTGATTCTATTCTTGTAGATACAATCGGTGCTTTGAATGGTATTAACCAGCAGACAGATTCTTATCAGTATATTAAGACTGGTCTACTGGATAGTGAGGGAAATTACGGCATTGCAATCGGGCAGCTGACGACAAATTCTGATGGCACTCTGAGCACGACATCCAGTGAATACGTTAAGATTACATCCGGACGTATTTCGTTCATGCAAAATGGCACTGAAGTTGCGTATATGTCGGGTAAAAAGCTCGTCATTAAAAATGGCGATATCACAGCCAGTGATTTCCGGTTTACAAACGGCGGAAGTATCAAGGCACAGCTTGAGCAGTTGGCAGAGAGTGTCAGCAGCAACGGCTTTGATTTCGAGATTGATGGCGGTGGCTGGCTTCGTATTACCAGTGCAAGTTCAGCATCTTATGCTGTTGAATTGGGCTCAAGCGGGGCTGTTCGACTTGTTGCAAATGCCGGCGATATGTTCATGCAGGCAGGTGCGGCTACAATTCAACTGCATCACGATACTGGTAAAGTTTCCATTTCCAATCTTGAAGCAAGTATGGTTCCTGTATTTGGCTGAGGTGATGTAAATGGCATCGATTATCTTCAAACGTTTAGGTGAAACAAGAGTCTCAGCTCGTGTCACAGACTGCGTCTCGAGTCATACTTATAGTATTCAGGTTTATGGTAATGGATCGTGGTGGGACAAAGTAACAGGTCTGTCCGGAAGTACCTCGTATACCCGATCGTTTGCTGTTGATACCGGCGATTCATATAGTGCCAGATTATGGGATAAAACGATTCAGGGTGTTGGTGCCACCGGGAAGATTCCAGAATGGACTCCTGAAGTTGAGACAATATCAGTTCGTGCAGAATGCAGCGATGGCGTAGCAAGTTTTACGATGAGCTGTAATGGAGTAAGCAAACTGGTCCGCGCTACTTCTGGATACACATATATGACGGTAGATAGTGGTAGTTCTGTCTCAATTTCAGATGTCACGCCGGTCGATGGCTATAGCTATCCATATTATCTATATTATAACACACAATCAAATCCGACAGGATGGGACGGTCCTATAAGATTTACGACCAGTACGGTTGTTACGAGTACGTCATTTGATCGTCGATTGCGTGTTACAGCATCCCGAGAGAGTCTTTATCCATATACCCAGAAGGTTTATATCGACGGCTCATACCATTCGAGTGCGACAAATAATTATTACACGGATCCTACAATTACGATTGGAGATTTGTCACTCTATACGAAGTACATTGCGGATTATGATTTCGATTATGCGACCGTTGGTAGTTCCACGATCAAACGAAATCAGTATTACGATGTGCCATTAAGTCTTAATGCAAATACTGATATTTATCTGTATTTCAAGAGCAAGCCAGCTCCTGTAAAGCCGACAATCACACGAATCACGACAACACAGAACAGTGCGAATGTGTATTGGAATGCAAATGGCGGGCTTGGAGGTACTACTGGTTACTGGCTTCTTTATTATGGAGTATCATCTTCTTCTATGCGTAGCGTTCGATTGACAGATGATTCAGTCGCTGCAACTGTTACAGGATTAGAGGCTGGCACTACTTATATTTTCTATATTCGGCATTATGTTTCTGGCGACTATCTGCAAAGTAGCAGTATGAGTGCAACAACAAGTAGTGCGATTGGATATTTCGCATGGACAAATGATGATGCCACAAAAATCCAAGCAGGTCAACCAGTTACAAATCTGACTGCAACAGCCTGGAACAATCTAATCAACAAGGTTTCAGCATGCGGCGGAAGCACTGGCTCTATCCCAAGAGCAACCACTGGATCAACAATAACAGCTGAACACTTTAACCAAATGCGAAATGCCATCTCTGGACTTCCGGGATCTGGCTCAGTCGCATCGTCTGTGACTTCTGGCAGTACAAAAATGCGGGCTACATTGTTCGCAAATACTACGACTGCACTAAAAGAAGCAATCAATCGTGCAATTTCAACAAAAAACGGATAGGAGGTACAGCAACCATGATGATGAAGCTGAATGATACGTCCGTTCGTATCACGAATTTTTATGAGAATCTCAGCGGGCATGCAACGATGAATGCCACGAATAGCTTTGAAGTTACTGCTGGCGCGGAGTTTCCAGATCTTTCGTCATTAGAAGGAATAGATGTTCAGACCTGTGTCATTACGAATGACGATGGTATTCAAATTCCAACCCAGGGAATTTACAAGAAAGTTGATTCTATCAACATCACGTATGATGAGAGAAGCAAAATTTATACGGCGAACATGATTCTTATCAGCGTGGCGGACGAGTCGTAAAGGAGGAATCCATATGGCTATTTCTGTTTACACTCCCCCATCTGATCGATTATTACATAATGCAGATGTCGATTTTGGCGGAAGGAATAAACTTGGCAGTCCGGTTCATCTGATGCAGTACGATAAGTCGCTCCCAATCGTTGCTGTCAAATTGTATCTGAATGACATTCCGTTTAAGCTATCTTCCGGCGCAAGTGTTAATATTCGCGTGGGCAAGCGAGATGGAACGACAGTTTACAATCCTGTTCTTGGCTGCGATACGACACGGACGATCGTATATTGCGAAATGACGAAGCAGATTTGCGCAGAGTACGGATCAACCCCTGCCATTCTGGAGCTGATGATTGGCGAAAACATCGCTGGTTCCAGCTATCTGATGCTCGACATCGCAAAGAATCCCGTGCAGGAGAATGCCGTAGAATCGTCTGATGAGTATAAAACCATCATGGAAGTCATTGCTGATGCGAAGCAGGCATTAGACAAAGTCCCGATTATTCAAAATGGAACGTTTTGGGTGTGGGACACGACAACTGGGAAGTATGTTGATACCGGAGAGTCCGCAGCAGGTGAAAAAGGTGATACCGGAACTGGAATTTCTAGCTGTACTTTGAATCCGGACTATACTTTGACTCTCAACTTTACAGACGGCACCTCTTATACCACGCCAGTAAGCATTCGCGGTGCAACAGGTGCCCAAGGTGAGACTGGTGTTGGTATTACGGATACCGTCCTGAATGCAGACTACACCTTGACTGTTCAGTTTTCTGACGGATCGAGCTATACTTCACCGAGCATTAGAGGCGCTGCTGGTCCAAAAGGCGAAACTGGTAAAGGCTTGAAGATTTTAGGTTACTTTGCTACGGCTTCAGCCCTGTCTTCTGGTGTAAGTAATCCTGAAGCGGGCGATGCTTACGGCGTTGGTTCTGCTGCCCCGTATGACATTTACATGTGGGATGCCAGCGCGAAGAAGTGGGTAAACAACGGTTCTTTGCAAGGCGTAAAAGGTGACGACGGCGTTACGTTTACTCCGTCAGTAACTGCGGACGGCACAATGAGCTGGACAAATAACGGTGGGTTGGCAAACCCTGAACCGGTGAATGTCCGTGGGCCTGCTGGAAAGGATGGAAATGATGCTGCTGCCGATAAGACACTCGGAATAAATAATGTTGCTGCAACGTTAATGCTTCCTATGATCACAGGATTTAATGCTGACGGTCAGCCGACTGAATGGACTGCAAAAGATTTCCCCACTATCATGGGCTGGTATGGGGTTCGAGTTGCTTTTCTAATGCTATACGCTAGGAATTGGGTTGCAAATCCTAATCCCGATTCTGATGGATACGGGGACTATTATATGGATGTGACAGACGACATTTTTGATATGGCGCCAGACACTCCAGAATACTGGTATATATGCGCTCCTCGATCTGGGAGTGTGGTAGACTATTATAATTACAAAGTAGCTATTGATCCAGATACAATCGAAGAGGTTGGGAAACGGCGTTTTTATTGTTCGGCTGTAAATGGCAAAGCTCCAGAGGTCTATATTGAGGTGTGTGTAATAGGATTCCCGACATCGTATACTATGCCGACATAGGATTCCCGATATCATAACAAGTATAAAGGCGGTGATATTACGGTACATTTGACAGCTACAAAAGCTCGGCTAAGCACGAGAGATTTAGAATTGTTGACGGCTGGTATGGCGAACGCTGTACTGTGCCGTTTTTCTTTCTCCGACGACTGGACCGGGCTTCAAAAAGTTCTTGTCTTCACGAATGGTATAGAGACACGGAATATCATTCTCTCGGGAGATGAGTGCTATATCCCGCATGAAGTTTTGGTGCTTCCACGTGTTGTAGTCCGTGTCGGTGTGTACGGAACCGATGGTGAAAATGTTATACTCCCAACTATTTGGGCAACCCTCGGTATGGTGCACGATGCACCAGATCCTTCGAGTGACCCATCGACAGATCCATCTCTTCCGATTTGGAGCACACTCCGAAACGACATTGGTTCACTCGAAGACCTTCTTACCAAGGACAAAGAATCGTTGGTCGCTGCTATCAACGAAGTCGTTCAAAATGGAGGAGGCGGAGCAGGTGGGGGTATCTCGTCTGATACGATCAGTCGCATCGAGGTGCTTGATCGTGAAGAGTATGATGCAATTCCAAAAAAGAACCCGGCAATCTTATATTTGATTCGGGGGTGACGTGATGATTGCTGTTGGCTCTGACGTGATTCTTGCCTTGTTTCAGGGGAACATGGGTATTAAATCTGTATACCTTGGAGATCTCAAACTTTACGAACGTCCTGGCGGATTCCTGTACATTCAATTAACAGCTTAAAAGGAGGAAAACACATGGCGAGTTTCTTTAATCTTATTCTCGACACCTTAGCACCGGCCGGCTTAACTCTGAAGCTAAACGACGGTGCACAATATGCAACCAGTAATACTGTTACTGCAACCATTAGTGTCGCCGATGATGTGACGACCGGCTATCAGATGAAGATCTGGGGTACACAGTCCGCTGCATCGGAAGACAAGGCTACCTGGGAAACCTTTGCGGCATCGAAGTCGTTGGTTCTTGCAAACGGCGATGGCCTGAAGACAGTTCACATCAAGGTCCGGGACGACGTCGGCAACGAGTCGGCCGACGTATCCGCGTCTATCACGGTCAACACAGCAGTTCCGGTTGTAACGATCACGGGCCCCGACAAGTCGAAGATCTCGAAGATCTCCGGCTTTGACACTTCGGTGTTCGCCTTCACGGTTGACGTGGACTTTGAGGAGTATACCATCCGCGTAGTACCCTCCTCTACCAGCCTGCATGATGCTGGTACGCAGATCCCTGTCGCTGGCGGTTCTTCGAATACATCTGGCAAGGACGGCAGCTACAAGAAGGACACCGCGATCAATGTCACCATCAAGGGCGCCGATCTTGAGACAGCCTCTTCCGGTGACGGCACGAAGATTGTCAAGGTGTTTGTCAAGAACGCCGCTGGTACGTGGAGCGTGGCGTAATGAGTGCTCCGGGACTGACCTTCTCCATCACAGGGAATAAGATTTCGGCAGTCTCGGGTTTCGATTCGATCACCGTTTCATTCTCCTCGGACGTTGCGTATCAGGCATTTGAGTGCCGTGCAACTAAAGCCGGGGAAGATTGGGGTCGTGGGAAAGGGGCGCTTATTGCGTCCTTCTCCCAGACTCCGGCGGGGACACAACGAACATTCGAGGTCTATGACGATTTCCTTCTCTCCGGTGATGGCGAGTACCGTATTTCTCTGTTTGCACAGGCGATGGATGGTAGCTGGAATGACAACTACGGTTTTGTGCCATCTGGCACGACCAAGACCATGCTGACGGCAGACGGCAAGGAATTTCTCTGCATGAAGGAGTGATTTTATGACAGACCAGTATGAGAGTGCATATACTGGTGCTCAAATCGATGCTGCCATCGATAAAGCATTAAATCTTAATGTAAAAAATGGTGATGCAGTAGGTGCAGTAAAAGAAGGCGTCGATACATCAGCAACTGCAGGATGTGCTCACGCTGAAGGGTATCGAACTCAAGCCCTCACAAAAAACGCTCATGCTGAAGGAGACAGCTGTATTGCATCTGGAGCTGTATCACATGCTGAAGGAGTTGGCTGTATTGCATCTGGAGATATATCACATGCTGAAGGAGCCAGCTGTATTGCATCTGGAGATGTATCACATGCTGAAGGAGCCAGCTGTATTGCATCCCATCAGGCTCAGCATGTAGAAGGTATGTTTAACCTTCCCGACGGCGATTACGAAAATGGAACTACACAGGCAACTCCAGGCTTACTACATATTGCTGGTAATGGCACTAGTGAAAATAATCGCTCTAATGCGCACACGCTCGATCTGGACGGCACAGCGTGGTTTGCAGGCAATGTCTATGTTGGATCGACGAGCGGAAAAAATCGTGATGAAGGGTCTAAAAAACTTGCTACTGAGGAATACGTTGATTCTCATGGCGGTGTAAAAATCAAGCAATATACTGGAACGTTGCTTGCATCCGGTTGGGCAGTTGATTCTAGCGGGTACCCGTCTCAAACTATTGCTATTGACGGTCTTATCGCTGAATATGAAGTCGATCCTCAATGGGATGTTTCGCTTACTGGAACTGATTACGATGCCGATAGAGCGATACTGAATGACTTCACATTGATTTACAATTTTACGACTGGAACTGGAACTCTTACAGCTCAATGCCTTGGAGCAGCCCCAACAGTCAACATTCCAGTGAAGGTGGTGACTTTCACATGAGTGGAAGAAGCCCACGATGGTTCAACGGCTTTGATCGTCTTTGGGAACCAAACTTTGCCGACAACTCCTGGAAGCAGGTAATTTGGTGCTGCCAAAATCGCTTTATTCCGCACACATGGGCCGTGGGAGATCAATTGATTATGACAATCGATGGCGATGATTATCCAATCGATATTATTGGCATGAATCATGACAATTATATTGATTCTAGTGGAAAGGCACCGTTAACATTTCAGCTACACCCATGTTACGACCATGCATATAAAATATTCACCACAGTGCCAACTTCCGCCTCTTGGAAAGATAGCGATATGAGACAGATCAACCTCCCAGCAATCATGGCACTCATGCCAGAAGAAGTTCAAACTGCAATCAGAGTAGTTGAAAAAAATACTCCATCTTCTGGATTGACCAATGATAAACTGTTTGCATTGTCCAAAGCTGAGTTTACAGGAGATACTACATCATCCTATGGGACACAGTATGCCTACTACGCCGCTGGAAATACGCCTGCTAAAACTCGTCGAACATCCACAACAAAGCGCCGTCATTGGACAAGGGATACTGATCCAGATAATGCTGTGAACTTCCTTTATATCGATACTACTGGTGCAATTGCTAGTAACAAAGTAACTACTTCAAATATGTATGTCGCTTTTGCGTTTTGTTTTTAGGAGGGCGTATAATGGGGATGTTTTTAAGACGAGGACTGGCCGGAAGAATCGCCCTGAACATTACCGAAACGGGGACAACTGGGCTTAGCAAAACTCAAGGATATGTTACAGTTGGCGGTACGAAATATTTCAGCAGCACCACATTAGAACTGACTAGAGGATCTGTAGTAGAAATTTACGTCGGTTCTACAAATTCCACTTACGCAAAGAGATCTTATATCAAAATCGATGGAAAAACTGTGCAAACCGGAAGTGGAACATATCGGTATGTCGTAAGAAGACCAAGCACGCTATTGTTTACAAGACTAGCAGTATCGAGCGGTAATAGCACTTATTATTACCGTGTTTGTGACATTACACGAACATAGGAGACTTCAAAATGTATATCGTTGCAAATAATGTTAGATACCCTAATATCCAAATGGAGAAGGATTTGACTTATGTACGATTTATCGGTTCGTCTTTACGCTCGCCCGAGAATCTGCCTGATTTGATAGTTCTTTATGCCAATAACGATTTTGAACTTAGAACAGTTCGACCAACCGATTATTCCCGGTGGGTGATGGAAAATGGTTCATGGCTTTTTACAAATCAGCCGACTCCGGAACTGACAGCGAAAAAACTGCGCAAAGAAGCTTATGAGACAGAAGATGTTATTGAGTACGATGATACTGTTCTCACCGTCGATGAGGCAAATAAACTGTACATGTCATATCTCGCTGAAGGAAATAATTCAAAATGCAGTCAACTTCAACAGTTGATTTGCGAAGCAAAAACAACCATTCGTAATACATATCCAGATGACAAGGAGGCTTAAATGGACAATGCAGATCTTGCAGTCAAGCTCCAAAAAGTTGACGACCGATCACAGCGGAATGAAGGTCGTATCAAGAAACTAGAAGAGACTCAGACCGCACTAAATGAATTGGCTCTCTCCGTCAAAGAACTCGCCACAGACCAGATGAACATGAAAAAAGACATCGTCGAGATCAAGACAGATGTGAAAGCCTTGACCTCTATTCCTAGTAAACGCTGGGAAGCTCTTGTCGAAAAAGTGGTTCTGGTTGTTGTGGGTGCAGTCATCGCTTTTCTTCTCGGAAAGATCGGGATCAGATAAGATGTTCTTTTCAAAACGTTGGCTGAACCGCATGACCATTGTGGTTCTCATTTTAATCGTATGCTGTGCGTTTGGTCTGCCGCTTGTGGATATTACACTGGCGGCAATCGGACTTTTAGCCACAGCATACGGTTTTTATATGTGGAAGAGCAAGAATGAAAACCGCGCCAAGTATGCTCAGAAATTTGTTCTGGACTTCGCAGACAAATATGGCATAGATGCGGCAATCAGAATTGCAGAAGTTGTACTAAAAGACTGAAAGGAGGAGTACATATGAATGAAATTCTTCAGGTTTTAGTCAAACGAGTCGGAAATCTTTTTAGTGTGAAGAGCATTGTCACTATCAGTCTTACGATTGCCTTTGTTATTTTGTCTCTTCGTGGCGTGATTGAAGGCAAAGACTTTCTGACAATCTTCTTCTCTATCATCGCGTTCTATTTTGGTTCGCAGAATGCAAAGGAGATCAAAAATGATGCTACAGATTAACACGAGCCTGCGCGCTTCGAGAATTGGTGGCAAAAGACCGCTCTCTGCAATCAAAGCTATTGTCTTCCATTACACGGCAAACACCGGCACACACGCTTCTGCCCTCGGAAATGCTCGATATTTTGCCAACGGCAGCGAAGGACGAGCTGCATCTGCGCATTATTGCGTCGATGAAAAGAACGTCGTCTATGAATGCGTTCCACTGGACACCGTTGCTTGGAGCGTTGGCGATGGTCAGAGCGGTAAATACGGTAGAGTGTATAACAACTACAACACCGTATCTATTGAAATGGTCAGCCACACAGACTCTGCCGGAAGGTATTATATTCCGGAAGAAACGATGCGTAATGCAGCACGGCTCTATCAGATGTTGCTGAAAAAGCTTCCGAACGTTAAGGACGCAGTACGGCACTATGATATTTCCATGAAGCTGTGTCCGCTTCCGCTGATCGACGAGGGAAAGTGGAACGATTTCAAGAAACTTCTTGTGGAGGTGGATGAAGTGGTCGAAAAGAGCAAAATTATCGTGAATGGTAAGGAGTGTCCGGTCGATCGGATTCTCAAAGACGGCACGAATTATATCAAGATTAGAGATCTGGCAGCAGCGCTCGATCTTGAGGTGAGCAATAAGGGCAATATCGCGGTGCTTAATACCAAGGTATAAAAATATCCTGCCATAGACGAATCTACAGCAGGATATCGAGTGTAGGAATGCGGTGTAGGAGTAGTATAGGAATAATGTAGGAGTAACCCTACTTTATCCCCTATTTGCTGCTCCTACCTGCTTTTCAAACTCATTGAAAATGCTATGTTTTTGCGTATTCTTACTTATTCAGTGCTTCGTCAACTGCGACCGCGACAGCCACCGTTGCGCCGACCATAGGGTTATTGCCCATGCCGAGGAAGCCCATCATTTCCACGTGCGCGGGAACGGAGGACGAGCCTGCGAACTGCGCATCGGAGTGCATACGACCCATGGTGTCGGTCATGCCGTAGGAAGCGGGACCTGCTGCCATGTTGTCCGGATGCAGGGTACGACCCGTGCCGCCGCCGGAAGCAACGGAGAAATACTTCTTGCCCAGCTGTACGCACTCTTTCTTATAGGTGCCTGCGACCGGATGCGGGAAACGGGTGGGGTTGGTGGAGTTGCCGGTGATGGAGACATCGACGCCTTCCTTGTGCATGATTGCCACGCCCTCGCGGACATCGTCAGCGCCGTAGCAGCGGACGTTTGCGCGCTCGCCTTCGGAGTAGCGAATCTCACGGACGATCTTCAGTTCGCCGGTGTAGTAGTCAAACTGGGTCTGCACATAGGTGAAACCGTTGATGCGGGAGATGATCTGCGCAGCGTCCTTGCCGAGACCGTTCAGAATGACGCGCAGCGGGGTCTTACGAGCCTTGTTGGCGTTGCGGACGATGCCGATCGCGCCTTCGGCAGCTGCGAAGGACTCGTGACCTGCCAGGAAGCAGAAGCACTGAGACTCCTCGGAAAGCAGCATCGCGCCCAGGTTGCCGTGACCGAGACCAACCTTGCGGTCGTCGGCGACGGAGCCGTCGATGCAGAACGCCTGCAGACCTTCACCGATGGCGGTAGCAGCCGCGGCAGCGGTCTTGACGCCCTTCTTCATTGCGATTGCCGCGCCCACAGTGTAAGCCCAGCAAGCATTTTCAAAGCAGATGGGCTGAATGCCCTTGACGATTTCGTACGGATCAAAGCCCTTCGCCTTGCACATCTCGCGGCACTCTTCCACCGAGCCGATGCCATACTGTGCGAGGACGCGGCTAATCTTGTCGATTCTTCTTTCGTAGCTCTCAAACAATGCCATTTTCGTGTCCTCCCTCTCTTAGTCCTTGCGGGGGTCAATATACTTGGCAGCGTTATCCCACTGACCATAGTGACCCTGGGCTTTCTTCATCGCCTCAGCGGGCTCGATGCCGGCTTTGATGAAGTCCATCATCTTACCGAAGTTGATGAACTCGTAGCCGATGATCTCGTCGTCCTTGTTCAGAGCGATCTTCGTGCAGTAGCCTTCTGCCATCTCGAGATAGCGCGGACCCTTTTCCTTGGTCGCAAACATCGTGCCGACCTGGCTTCTCAGACCCTTGCCGAGGTCTTCCATAGAAGCGCCGACGGCAAGACCGCCCTCGGAGAATGCAGACTGGCTGCGACCGTAGACGATCTGGAGGAACAGCTCACGCATGGCGGTATTGATGGCGTCGCAGACGAGGTCGGTGTTGAGCGCCTCGAGAATGGTCTTGCCGATGAGAATCTCGGAAGCCATAGCGGCGGAATGGGTCATGCCGGAGCAGCCGATGGTCTCAACAAGCGCTTCTTCGATCACGCCGTCTTTGATGTTCAGCGACAGCTTGCAGGCGCCCTGCTGCGGTGCGCACCAGCCAACACCATGAGTGAAGCCGGAAATATCCTTGATTTCCTTTGCCTGAACCCACTTGCCCTCCTCGGGAATGGGAGCAGGACCATGATATGCGCCCTTTGCTACCGGACACATATGCTGTACTTCAGCCGTATAAATCATAAGAGTCTTCCTTTCAGACAGTATTTCTCAAGGCAGCCCGGGCGTGCCCGCAGTTGCCGACATTACATTTGGATTATACCCAAGTTTTCCGGGAAAGTCAAGAAATCCATCAGAAAATCCACCTGTGTTTTCCTTTCTTTTTCCGTCAAACTGCAAAAATGAGAACATTTCCCAGCTCAAAAATCGAGCTTTTTCTCCAGGCAGACCAGCTTCACATCCGGGATTCCGTTGAACACGCAGCCGATGACGCCGGACTCATAAAAGCCGAGCTTTGCATAAAACCGGCGTGCGGCCTTGTTGATAACGTTTGTGTCCATGCGAAGATACCGGCAGGCGTGCGCTTTTGCATACTGCTCATAAAACGAAACAAATGCCGTTCCGAACCCGCCGCCCGCGCACAAGGGGTCGACCACCAGCGTGTGCAGCACCATAATCTCGTTTTCCGGCACGTCCGCATAGCGCCAGTCGGCGTTTCTGTATTCCGGTACCTGCACCTGATTGATGCGCGCCGTCGCGCAGATAACACCGTCTGCCTCCATGACAAAAAGGTCGTCTGCTGCCAGCGCAGCACGCGCCGTCTGTTCGGTCGGATATACCCCGCGCAACCAGCCGATCGTTACCTGCCCGGCTTCCTCCTTCAAAAGAATCCGGTCATAAATACCGGCAACCGCCGGAACATCTGCCTGCATCGCTTTTCTGATTGTGTATTGCATATCAGCAACTCATGTTTCAAAAAACCGGGCTGCCAAACACAACCCGGTTTTCAGAATCAGTCTATCAAATTTCGTCACCGGCGAGAGATTTTCGTTCAGAGCAAGGCGGAAGGGCGAAAGCGTACCGTGTGTACGTCGAGCCCGACCAACGCGGCTCTGGGCGAAAAGATCCGGCGGAGATTATTTTGTGCCAAAGATTCTATCGCCCGCGTCGCCCAGACCCGGGACAATATAGCCGTGCTCGTTGAGGTGGTCATCGAGCGCGCCGGCATAGATTTCGACATCCGGATGGTTCTTCTGGAGATACGCAATGCCTTCGGGCGCGGCAACGAGGACCATGAGCTTGATGTGCTTGCAGCCGCGCTTTTTCATCTCGTCGATTGCAGCGGCAGCGGAGCCGCCGGTGGCAAGCATCGGGTCGACAATGAGGATATCGCGCTCGGCGACGTCCTTGGGCATTTTGCAGAAGTAGACGTGGGGGATGAGGGTTTCTTC
>PPYF01171704.1_pt1 | contig 69386 bp, 55 predicted proteins | sample 1559871 | NCBI WGS metagenome assembly PPYF01 (sample SAMN08240021, study PRJNA423297) | Human gut metagenome, whole genome shotgun sequencing project.
AGAGTCACCGGTCCGATCCTGCCCATAAACATAATCAGGATGACAAGGATCTTCCCGGCAGCCGGCAGCGACGGTGTCAGAGAACGAGTCAGCCCTACCGTTCCCATGGCGGAGATAATCTCATACATACAGTCCAAAGAATCTGCTCCCGTGATCACTGTCAGCCCCATCGTCGCCAGGATCACGATTCCAAGCCCGTAGAAAAAGACCACCACTGCAACCCGGAGATTTCCAAGCGAGAGTTTCCTGCCGCATGCCTCTGTGTCCTCCCTGCCCTGGATATATGCCCAAATCATCAGGAGGATCACAGCAACTGTCGTCGTCTTCACTCCGCCTGCCGTTCCCATCGGAGAACCGCCGATAAACATCAGTATCATACTGACCATCGCCGAAGCGTCACTAAATCCTTTCTGAGGAATCGTCTCAAATCCAGCTGTTCTTGTTGTGACTGACTGGAAGAAAGCCGCCATCACCTTATGCGGAGCATCCAGCGGTCCCAGAGAGGTCGCATGATTCCAGTCCAGGATCAGAATCATCAGGGCTCCTCCCAACACCAGAAATACAGTGACGGTCAGGACAATCCTTGCATGCAGAGAAAATCGCTTTCGGATAATCTCCGGATGTTTCTTCTTCCGGATGGAAGTGCGGATATAGGAGATGGTTTCCCACCAGACCGGAAAACCCAGGCCGCTGACTATGATCAGCCCCATCGTCGTTAAATTGATCAGCGGGTTCGTTAAAAACGGCGCAAAGGATGATGTACCTACGATGTCAATTCCCGCATTGCAAAATGCGGAAACGGCATGGAACACCGAATACCAGATGCCCTTCAGAACCCCGTATTCCGGTATAAAATACAGGGAATAAAAAAAAGCGCCCACACCTTCCACAAAGAAGGTTCCCAGCAGGATCCTCCGTACGATGCCCACTGCTCCCCCCAGCGCCGGAAGATTGTACGTATCCTGAATCAGTTTGCGGTTATACAGACTGACCCTCCTGTGAAAGATCAGATAAACCATCATCATACATGCCATGATCCCAAGCCCGCCGAACTGGATCAGGAGCAGAATAATGACTTTTCCGAACAAGCTCCAGTGCTCCGCGGTCGGAACAGTTACAAGTCCGGTCACACACACGGACGTAGTCGCCGTAAACAACGCGTCGATAAAATTGGTCGCCTTGTGATCAGCGGATGATACCGGCAGACACAGTAGGAACGCTCCGGCAAGGATCACCCCTGCGAATCCCAAAGAAAGAAAACGTTCCGCCGGAAGCGTACGCTTTGTTTCCGGGCGCCTCAGTATTTTTTCTTTTTTCCTTTTACTTTCTTTCATCATAAACATAGATATAAAAGCGGGGCTGCCGTATCTGAAATGCGGCAGCCCCGTCTGCTGTTCCTCTTATTTGTTGTAGTTATAGGACAGTGCGCGCGCGATCTCCCACTGATATTCCGGAAGCGCTTTCTGCATAGCCAGTGCTTCGTTGATATCGAAATCCACGTACTCACCGTTTCTATAGGCAACCACCCGGTTGGTCTTGCCCTGGATCAGAAGATCCACCGCATAGGCTCCCATAATGGACGCATAAACACGGTCTTTACAGGTCGGGCTTCCGCCGCGCTGCATGTGGCCCAGGATCGTCGCACGGGTCTCCACGCCTGTCGCTGCCTCGATCCGGCGTGCCATGCTGGTAGAATGTCCGATGCCCTCTGCATTGATGATGATATGATGTTTCTTGCCCCGTTTCCGGTTCTCGATAATATTGTTGATGATCTTCTGCTCGTCGTAATCATATTTCTCCGGCAGCAGAATGTCCTCGGCGCCGTTGGCGATACCGCACCACAGAGCGATATAACCTGCGTTTCTTCCCATTACCTCAATGATCGAACAACGCTCATGGGAAGTAGAGGTATCACGCACCTTATCGATGGCTTCCATCGCCGTATTGACTGCGGTATCGAAACCGATCGTATACTCGGTACATGCAATGTCCAGGTCAATGGTTCCCGGAACACCGACGGTGTTGATCCCTTTGTTCGCCAGTTTCTGCGCGCCGGCAAAGGAACCGTCTCCTCCGATGACTACCAGGCCGTCGATCCCGTTTTTCCTGCAGTTTGCAACTGCCCGCTCAATTCCTTCTTCCGTACGCATCTCCGCACATCTGGCAGTATAGAGGATCGTACCTCCACGCTCAATCGTGTCCGATACGTCACGGGCTGACAGATCTATGATCTCTTCATTCAGCAGTCCGTCGTAACCTTTGAGAATACCTTTCATCTGGATTCCCTGCTGCAGGCCGCGCCGTACTGCCGCACGGATCGCCGCATTCATTCCAGGTGCATCGCCACCGCTGGTCAGAACTCCGATTGTTTTTACCTTGCTTGTCGTTGCCATATGAAATTCCTCCATCTCATCACACACAATTATGAAATTTTTTTAACAATCACACACATCTTCATTCTAAAGCATTTACCGGCGTTTTTCAATACTCTTTTCTACAACTTTCACGTTCTCACTGCCATATTTTTCATTCAACATACCCAGCAGTTCCTCTCCGATTTTGACACCTCTGCTCGGAGGAAGCCGCTTCATCGCCTTCTGAGCCCGGATATACAGCACCACCTGGTCGCTGCCGTCGGAAGCCGCCAGGATCCGGTACAGCTCCGCCACCTCCTGCTCATAGGCCGCTTTGTCCGGAAACTGGATCCAAAGCTCTCTTGGCATATCCTCGAAGGCATACATCTTCTCGCAGATCAGTTTGCTCGCCTTGTCATCCTCCGCAGATACCCTTCCCTGTATAAACACCTTCGCGTCCTCCTGCATCAGCGCCGCGTTGCGCTCGTAATCCCGCGGGAACACGACGATCTCCAGCGTTCCCAGAAGATCCTCCAGCGTCAGGAATGCCATGGTTTTATTATTCTTTGTATATTTTATTTTTTTATCCGTGATCATTCCGCCGACGATCACTTTCGCTCCGTCCACAACCTTTGGAAATCCGGTTTCCTCATCCGGAAGGAAGTCCGTGGTCACTGCGGTGATGTTTTTTCTCCAGCATTCCTCCTGCTCTTCCAGAGGATGGCCGCTGATATAGATTCCCAGCACCTCTTTTTCAAAGGCAAGCTTTTCCTCTTTTCCATACTCTCCCACATTCGGCAGCGGGATTTCATAGGAATGTTTGGTCTCAGCGTCCACAAAATCGAACAGGCTCATCTGGCCGGTCAGCGAATTCTTCCTCTCCTGCGCCGCCGCGTCAAGCACCGAAATATAAATCTGCATCATCTGCTTTCTGGTGGCTCCCAGACTGTCGAAGGCTCCGGATTTGATGAAATTCTCCACCGTCTTTTTGTTGATCTCTTTTCCGGTCATGCGCCCGGCGAAATCCTGCAGGGAGACAAAGGGACCATTCTCTTCTCTCTCCCTTGTCACCGCCTCCATCACCGGTTTCCCGATTCCCTTGATCGCGGACATTCCGTAACGGATGCTCTTTCCCTCTACCGTAAAGATTCCTTCACTCTGGTTCACGTCCGGCGGAAGGATCGAGATTCCCATCTGACGGGAATTCAGAATATACTCCGCCACTTTTCCCGGATTATCGATACAGGAAGTCATCAGCGCCGCCATAAATTCCACCGGATAATAATATTTCAGCCATGCCGTCTGGTAGGAAACCACCGCATAGGCGGCAGCGTGGGATTTATTAAACGCATATTTGGCAAAATCGATCATCTCGTCATAGATCTTGTTGGCGATCTTCTCGCTGATCCCGTTGTTGACGCAGCCCGGCACCCCGTCCTCCGGATTTCCGTAGACAAAACTTTCCCTCTCTTTTTCCATGACGGCTGCTTTTTTCTTGGACATGGCACGGCGCAGAAGATCAGCACGCCCCAGAGAATAACCCGCCAGCGCCTGTACGATCTGCATGACCTGCTCCTGATAAACGATGCACCCGTAAGTCTGTTCCAGGATCGGTTTCAGCAGAGGCGTATCATAGGTCACGGTCTCCGGATGGTTCTTTCCTTTGATGTACTGAGGAATAAAATCCATCGGTCCCGGACGGTACAGGGAGATTCCGGCGATGATGTCTTCCAGGCTTTTGGGTTTCAGCTCCTTCATGAAGTTCTTCATGCCGCCGCTTTCCAGCTGGAACACACCTTCCGTCTTGCCGGAGCCGATCATTTCCAGTACTTTCGGATCGTTGTAATCGATGGCAGAGATATCTATCTTCTGTCCGCTGCTGCGCTCCGCCAGATGCACCGCATTCTGGATGACTGTCAGTGTACGCAGCCCCAGGAAATCCATCTTCAGAAGCCCCAGTTCCTCCAGCGTAGTCATCGTAAACTGGGTAACCAGCGTTCCGTCACTGGCTCTGGACAGGGGGACATATTCGTCCACCGGCTTCTGGCTGATCACGACGCCTGCCGCATGCATGGAGGTATGGCGCGGCAGTCCCTCCAGACGGCGGGACATGTCGATCAGGTAATGGATCTCATCGTCAGACTCGTACAGCTCCTTCAGCTCATGGTTCATGGTCAGCGCCTTGTCGATGGTGATATTCAGCTCCGTGGGGATCATCTTTGCGATGGAATCCACCTGAGCATAAGGCATATCCAGCACACGCCCCACATCACGGATCACACCGCGCGCCGCCAGCGTACCAAAAGTAACGATCTGAACCACCCGGTCTTTTCCATATTTTCTGGTAACGTAGTCGATGACTTCCTGGCGGCGTTCAAAACAGAAATCCACGTCGATATCCGGCATCGTCACACGTTCCGGATTCAGGAAACGCTCAAACAGGAGCTGATAGCGCATCGGGTCCAGCTGTGTGATCCCAAGCGTATAGGAAACCAGGCTGCCCGCCGCCGATCCACGCCCGGGGCCAACCATAATCTCATGGTCTCTGGCAAATTTGATGAAATCCCACACGATCAGGAAGTAATCCACATATCCCATGGTCCGGATGGTGTTCAGCTCATAGTCGAGCCGTTCCTTCAGTTCCTCCGTCACCGGATCATAGAGACGCTCCAGTCCCTCACGGCAGAGCTTGTTCAGATATTCCCATGCCGTGTAGCCTTCCGGCACGTCGAACCGGGGAAGTTTCGTCACGCCGAATTCAATGTTGACCTCGCAGCGGTCCGCGATCTTCTGAGTATTTTCCAGCGCCTGCAGCGCATAGGGAAACAGACTGCGCATCTCCTCTTCCGATTTGACGTAGTACTGTCCGCCTTCATAGCGCATACGGTCTTCATCGCTGACCTTCTTGCCCGTCTGGATACAGAGAAGGATGTCGTGGGAATCCGCATCCGATTCGTAAGTATAGTGAACATCATTGGTCGCCACCAGTTCGATGCCCGTCTCCTGGCTCATCCGCATCAGCTGCTGGTTGACCAGGCGCTGTTCGGGAATTCCATGGTCCTGCAGTTCCAGAAAGAAATTTCCCTTTCCGAAAATCTCCTGATAACGCAGCGCGGCTTTTTTTCCTTCTTCGTAAAAATTTCGCACCAGATAACGGGGAACTTCTCCCGCGAGGCAGGCGCTCAGGGCAATGATACCCTCGTGGTACTGTTGGAGGATCTCCATGTCCACACGGGGCTTATAATAGAAGCCATCCACATACCCCTTGGAGACGATTTTGGTCAGATTGGAGTATCCAAGATCATTCTCTGCCAGAAGCACCAGATGATAGTAACGTTCTTCTCCTTTGACCGTCTCCCGGTCAAAGCGGGATCCGGGAGCAACATACACTTCACATCCCAGGATGGGTTTGATCCCGGCCTCTTTGGCTGCCTTATAAAAATCGATACAGCCGAACATCACGCCATGGTCCGTGATGGCGGCGCTGTTCATCCCGAGTTCTTTGACCCTGGCGACGTATTCTTTGATTTTATTGGATCCGTCCAAAAGACTGTATTCTGTATGGACGTGAAGATGTGCAAAGCTCATTGGATCTCCTTTCCTGCTGTCTTTTCTGTTCTCTTTCCTATTGTCTTTTCTGCTGCACGATTACTTTTTGTAACAGTTCCGTCGGCTAAACGGCTGCTACCTTCTGATCCAGATTTTTCCGTCTCTCAGCTCGATCTGTTTTTCCTTCAGCAGGTGACCGACGGCACGTTTGAAGGCAGCCTTGCTCAGACCGAATTCCCGCTGGATAATCTCCGGGGAAGCTTTGTCGTCGAACGGAAGGACGCCTGCAAATTCTTCTATGATCTGATAAACATTCTCAGAATCTTCCTTGATCTGCTCATGGGCTTTTGCCCGGGCAGACAGGGTCAGTTTTCCGTCTTCTTTTACGTCTGTGACGCGCAGTTTCAGCTTCTGCCCCACTTTATAGATTCCCTGTGCTTCGCGTTTCGGGATAAGGCCGGAATACTGGTTGTCCACAGCGATAAAGACACCGAAATTATCGCTGATCTCATAAACCAGTCCTTCCACCGTATCTCCGATCACATAAGGAGAACTAGTCTTCAGGAACGGATAGACTTTCATCGTGGCGCACAGACGGCTGCTTTTATCCAGATACAGAGACACCAGCACCTGGTCTCCCGCCTGAACTCTTCTGGTCTGTTCCCGGAACGGCAGCATCAGATCTTTCTCCAGTCCCCAGTCCAGAAAAGCGCCGATCTTTCCTGCCTGTACAACTTCCAGAACGGCAAGGCCGCCAAGGGTCAGCTTTGGTTCTCTCGTCGTCGCGATCATCCGGTCACTGGAATCACGGTAGAGAAAGACTTCCAGGATATCTCCTTCCTTTGTCCCTTCCGGAACCTGCTTCGCGGGAAGCAGCACCCGCTCCTTTTCTCCGGCTTCCCGGCTTTCGCCCAGGTAGATACCGAACTCTACTTTTTTTACTACGGTAAGTTTCTGTTTTCTTCCTAAATTTAACATAATTCTCCTTTGCTTTTCGATGGGCCGGTTTTACTGCATATCCAGTGCCTTTTTGCTCATCTCCTCCAGCAGTTCCGTTTTGATCTTATATAACTTATCTGACAGATCCACATACACTTCATGAGGATTTACCAGACGAAGAGATTCTTCCCACAGGGTTGCTTTTTCTTTCGTGCAGATATCCCGGATTTCCATAACAGACGGAGATTCGTATACGCACATTCCTTTTTTAAAGATCGGCACCAGAAGTTCACGTAAGGTATAGGTTCCGCCCTTGATCTTTGTCTTTTTCCAGGTTTCGATCGGGTCAAAAATGATCAGATCCTTGCTCTCGTCAAAGGTCTCATCCGCCAGGCAGATCAGATCCGCACGGATCTTTCCCGTCTCCTTGTCATAAATACGGAAAATCGTCTTGTTGCCCGGATTGGTCACCTTTTCGGAATTCTCGGAAAGTTTAATCTTCGGCGTAAATTCTTCGTTCTCTTTATTTTTCACTGCCGCCAGCTTATACACACCGCCGAATGCCGGCCAGTCGCCGCAGGTGATCAGATTGGTTCCAACGCCCCAGGAATTGATCTTCGCTCCCTGGGTCTTCAGGCTGTCGATCAGATACTCGTCCAGATCACTGGACGCGGAGATCACTGCGTCCCCAAACCCTGCAGCATTCAACATTTCGTATGCTTTTTTGGACAGATATGCCAGGTCGCCGCTGTCGATGCGGATTCCGTAGCCTTTCATGCTTCTGCCTTCCGCCTTCATTTCCTGGAATACTCGGATTGCGTTTGGCACGCCGGATTCCAGCACATCATAGGTGTCCACCAGCAGGATGCAGGCATCCGGATACAGGTTGGCATAGGTCTTGAACGCCGTGTACTCATCCGGAAAACTCATGATCCAACTGTGGGCATGGGTTCCTTTTACCGGCACATCGAACATTTTTCCGGTGAGAACATTGGAAGTGCCGATACATCCGCCGATCATCGCGGCGCGGGCGCCGTAAATACCCGCATCCGGCCCCTGGGCGCGGCGAAGTCCGAATTCCATGATCCCATCTCCCTGTGCCGCATAGACGACACGGGAAGCCTTCGTGGCGATCAGACTCTGATGGTTGATGATATTCAGGATCGCTGTCTCCACAAGCTGCGCTTCCATCACCGGCGCGATCACTTTCAGCAGAGGCTCTCTCGGAAATACCACGGTTCCTTCCGGGATCGCATAGATATCTCCGGTAAAATGAAATCCTCTCAGATATTCCAGAAAATCTTCATCAAAAATATTCAGAGAGCGCAGATAATCGATATCATCCGGCGAAAAATGCAGGTTGCGAATGTACTCTACCACCTGTTCCAGGCCTGCCGCCACTGCATAGGCGCCGCCGCATGGATTCTTGCGGTAAAATGCGTCAAATACGACGATCTGGTCTGTGGGATTCTTAAAATATCCCTGCATCATTGTCAATTCATATAAGTCCGTTAATAATGTAAGATTTTGCGTTTGTGTTCTCATAACAAATCTCCTCATCTTATTTTTATGTTTTTTCACGGCCTGCGCAGTTAAACTCCGTTCTACCGGATAATTACGTCCATTATAATACTACTTGCAGGAAAATTCCAGTAACAGTTCAGCTGACGGAACTGTTACTCTGTAAACTCTACAATAACATACGGACGCCCGGAGATATCATTCAATGTCACCACATAAACCCCGTCCTTCTGTGAAATTCCCGGCGTCATCACATCCCCCAGATGCGCCTGGCGCTTATATTCTGCCCGCAGCCGATGCACCTGAAACTCTTTTGGAAGATACTCGGCGGCAATCGCCACATACTGTCCGTTATTTACATGATGGTTGCTGTCCAGATGGTGAGAATGTACCGTCACTGCTTCCAGAATTTGCTGCTCGCTGGGCACAATAATCTTTCTTCCCGCATATTCCATCGGAAGCGGCTCTTCCATTCCGTAACGTTCCGTCTCACTGGCATCCGCACGCACCGGACGTCCTGCATCAAGATCCATATACGCCCACTCAGAATACGCACAGGCAATAGTTTCCCCTTTCTCCGTCTCCATCACAAAATTTCTCGCACCAACAAATCCGCGAAATCCGCACGCCCATGTTCCGGTGCGGATTTCTTCACCCAGCGACGGATACCGGGAAATCTCAATCTGCCAGGAAGTGAGCACCCATAATCTGCGCTTTTCTTTCAGATACTGAACCCCGATCCCCAGTTCCTCTGACTGAAAGGTACTGCAGTCCTGAAAATAATTGATCAATCCGTGCAGCGGCAGACACAGATTCTCATCCAGCTCGCTGTAACGGATTCTGCTGTCAAAATAATATTTCAATTCTTCTCTCCTTCTTCCAAAATCGTTGTAAATCATTATAACACGAAACCTTACGGATACCCATATTTTTTAAATTTTGTTTTTTTAAAAATTTTTCAAAAAAAGGCTTGCTTTTTTTAAGATCATCTGGTAAAATACATTTTGTTGTGAGACATTGGGCTATCGCCAAAGGGTAAGGCAACGGACTCTGACTCCGTCATTTCAAGGTTCGAATCCTTGTAGCCCAGCTGAAGGAATTCTTTGAGAAAAGAATTCCTTTTTTTGTTATAACCAGAAAATCATGAAAATGACACGCAGCCGGCAGACTTTTCGTCCGCCGGCTGCGTGATGCTCTTTTTTTCGACCGCATTACGTGTTCGTCCCATTATGCCATCATAATCTCGGAAATTGCTTCCATAATTTTATCATGACATCCGCCGCAGCCTGTAGAGCAATGGGTGATCTTCTGTACTTCGTCAAAGCTTTGTACAACATCGGAAAATTTATCCATCTGATGCAGCGCATCTTCCACATCCGCATAGGATACCTGTTTGCAGTTACAAAGCATTACATTTCTATCTAACATCTTTGTTTCCTCCTCGTTATTACTTTCCATTATTATTTGTGTTTCCATTTTTTCCGACTACTGTTCTGCTGGAAACCCACTTTCTTTTCATCAGCAGTCAGGCAGACGGAAGTGTTACCTCTATTTTACTCTGTCAGATAATCTTTGTCTACTGTTATCACGCACTGATACCTGGAATCTACTTCTTTCATCAGGGATTCCACCTGATGGACCACCTTCTTCGCCTCTTCCGGCGTATAGGTAAACGGGATCATCAGATCAAAAATCAGATTGATCTGCTCCTGCCCGTTAACCACACGAAAATCATGAAAGGACAGCTGCGGATCCAGCGCCTGAACAACACCGTTCAGTTTCGTCTTTACGGCAAGTACTTTCTCATCATGAATCTCCACCGGATCCATGTGAATCACCAGAAAAATATTCAGCTTTCTTGCAACGTCCCTCTCAATCCGGTCAATGATCTCATGGGATACTTCGATATCTGTCTCCCTGGGTACTTCCGCATGGATCGAAGCCATACTGCGGTTGGGGCCATAATTGTGGATGATCAGATCATGAGTGCCGACAATGCCGTCATAAGATTCCACCATCTCCTGGATCTGATGGTACAGTTCCGGATCCGGTCTCTGACCAATCAGCGGTTCCAGGGTATCTCTGGCAATATTGATACCGGACCAGATAACCAGAAGGGAAACCGCCAGGCCGGCAATCGCATCCACATTTGCCGACGTAAAATAACCTATTAATATAGAAGCAAGAGTTGCGCTGGTGACGATCACATCCCCGGTGGAATCCGCCGCCGCTGCCAGCATAACTTTGGAGTCAATTCTCTTTCCAAGCTTGCGATTAAAAAGAGACATCCAGAGCTTAACGCCCACAGACAACAGAAGGATCAGAAACGGAACCCACTCAAAAGCAATCGGTTCCGGATCAAACAGCTTACCAAAAGAGCTTCTGAAACAGGTAATTCCCACTTCGATTACCAGGAACGAGACGATCAGCGCCGCGATGTATTCAATTCGCCCGTGTCCGAACGGATGCTCCTTGTCTGCCGGCTTGCTCGCCATTTTTACGCCGACAAAGCTGATGATAGACGACGCGGCGTCCGAAAGATTGTTCAGGGCATCCGCCATGATCGCCAGAGAATTCATCAGCAGCCCGATCACCAGTTTTGTACCAAACAACAGTACGTTGCACAAAATACCCACGCAGCTGGACAAAATGCCGTAACGGGTGCGTACCTGCGCGTCTTCCGTGTTTTGATAATCCTTTACAAATTTTTTTACAAGATATTCCGTCATGATGTTTTTCACTTTCCATTTTTGTTTATCCATATTTTATCAACCACTACCCAAAAGTCAAGACTAACATGATCCTTACGGTCTGTTCAGAATTTTTTTAAGATTCTTTCCAAAAACTTTACAGTTTTTTCATTGATTGTCCAAAGCATTTCTGGCATAATATGACTATAAGGTTTTATGATTTTTCTGTGCAGATGGCTGCGGGGCTTGACAAAAGGGCTTGTCCTGTGGTGGTCAGAGATCTGAGGAACACAGACAGAAGCTTTAGTTTACATATAATGGCGGTGAACACCGTCGGAGATAAAAGTCAGAACTCCCGGTCCCTTTCTTCGAAAAGGGGCCGGGAGTTCTGTTTTTGCGGCATCCTCTGCCAACAAGCCCGGGCAGGGGATATTTTTATACATTTTTATGGATTCTGTTTCAGATACTCTTTCATTCTCTGGTACTGTTCCCTGGTCAGAGAAATCTTTCCTTTATAAATCCCGACCGCTCCTTCCGCCTTCATCTTCTGGATCGTCCGGTTCAGCGTTTTGATACTGATCCCCGTCTCCTCATACAACTCCTGCCGCGTGCGGGAAATGACCTTCACCTCCCCTTCCGGCTTCCTCTCCTCAATATACTGAGTCAGATAAACCATCAAAAGGTGCTGCGGCGGATAAAACAACCTCCTGCCCCTGTTATAAGAAGAACGGTACAGCTTATACGCCACCTTATGGGATACAAGCCTGAGGAAATGGATATCCTGCGAGATCCACCACTCAAAATCCTTTCTGGAAAAATAAAGAACCGTACACTCCGTCAACGTCTCGATCGTCACCGAAGTCTTCTCCTTTTCCGCCAGGATCGTCACCTCACCGACAAAATCAATCGGATCATTGCGCTCGATCATAAACACATTTCCATTTTCAAACTCATTGATCACCCGATGATACCCCTTACAAACAATCCCAAAATAAGACAGCACCTCATCTTTCTGATGAATGATCGTCCCCGGCGGGTAAGTTTTTATCGTATACCTCAACTTCAGCTCCTCCGGCATAAACCTGAGATACCCCTCCAACTCCGGAACCTCCCGGATCAACTCTTCCAGCGTCATAAACTCCTCCCTCTCATCCTTCCACTCCATGCCAATCCTCAAACAAACCGCATGATTCCACTCTTGAACTTACTATTCATAATCCTGATCCTGCACCTAAGACCTTTTCAGGTAATTCACATTTTATTATATCCTTAATCCACCCCAAAGTCCACGAAGAACTTACCGCCCCTCTCCCGAGATCTTACACATAAAATTTTACTTTCGATCTCTCACCGACCCTCCGCCTGAGAATTCACCACCCCCACCTGCCCAGGAACGTTTTCGTCCTTTTTCTCACAAAACAACCCATTTGTCCTTTTTTCCCGGATCGTTCTTCGCTATAATAACCCCCGTTGAAAACACACGAAAACACCAGAGCGTGTTTGAAAATTCATTCCTGCAATTTTCAAACACGCTCTAAAGAAGGAGCCTATCATGAAAAAAGAAACCTACCTGTATTCTTCTACCTGGGATCGCCTGCGCAACGAATATAAAATCTTTCTGCTGGCGTTTCTCTTTATCATCATCGCCGATTCCATCGGTCAGATTCAGATACCCGTCGGTCCAGGAACACTGATCCTGTTTCCGATCTTCTACGCCCTTCTTCTCGGCGTACTCTCCGGACCGGAAGCTCTGAAAATATTTAAAACCAAAGAAGTGAAGGCGGCATCCAAGCTGGTCATCGTCGCCATCTGTCCCTTCATTGCAAAACTGGGCATCAATGCCGGCGCCACCATTGAAACCGGTATTTACGTGGCGATTTTCGTCGGCATCCCGCTGACCCAGAAGCTCTACGAGATTATGGAACCGAAATTTGCCCGTCTGCGTCACGAACCCAGTGAAGTCCTCACGAGAAAAGCAGCCGAACGTCAGGCAGCCGCTGAAGCGCTCACTGGAAAAGAAAACGAAACTCAGGAACCTGGTAAGGTTCTGACACAGACCACCACCGAAACAGCACAGAAGAAAGACGAGGAAAAATAACATGAGATATCTGGAATGGATCCTTTTACTGGTAATTTCAGGCCTTGGCATCGGCCTGGCAAATTTTGTCGGATTTCAGGTAGGATTTATGGATTCCCTGCCGGGGCAATCTGATCCAACGGTTCAGCCAGCTGAACGGTTACGATCAGATACCTGCCGCCTGTCGGAAAGGAGATTTTGATTTATGAAAAAACATGCAGACCTGCTGATCCGCCATGCCGACTACCTGGACGAGAATTTCGAACTTCAGAAAGGCAGCAGCATTGCGGTTGCAGACGGAAAAATAGAAAAAATTGACACGCTGGAACAGCTGAACGAAACCTATACCTTCGATCGGACGCTGGACGGAAAAGGCTGTGTCTATCTTCCCGGCCTGGTAGACGCTCATATGCATACCGGCCAGCAGCTTCTGCGGGGCCGTGTCCTGGATGAGATGCCGATGATCTGGACAAGGATCATGCTGCCTTTCGAAAGTACCCTGACACCGGAAAAAATGCGTCTCAGCGCCCAGCTTGCCGCCCTTGACATGATACAGTCCGGAACCGCCGGATTCATCGACGCCGGAAGCTATTATATGGAAGAGGCCGCCGAAGTCTACCGCGAAAGCGGTCTTCGGGGCGCGCTGTCCTTCTCCACCATGGACCAGAAAGGACTTCCCGCTTCCATCGCAATGGACGCCGACGAAGCGATCCGGCGCACCGACGCTCTGTACGACGCATTCCACGGCAAAGGAAATCTGAAAGTTTACTATTCCCTTCGTTCCCTGATCTCCTGCTCCCAGGAACTGATGGAAGCAGCGGGCTCCCGTGCCAGAGAGCGCGGCACTATGCTCCAGGCTCACATGAACGAGTACCCGGGCGAGATCAATTTCTTTATGGAAAGAGAACAGATGCGTCCCTATGAGTATCTGGAGAAACTCGGCATCCTCGGTGAAAATTTTATCGGCGCACACAGTCTTCTGCTTTCAGAAGATGAGAAACAGCTTCTCGCACAGCGCGGCGTAAACGTATGCCACTGCCCGTTCAGCAACTGCGGAAAAGCAGCGCCGGATACCCCTTCCCTTATGAGTAAGGGAATCCCCGTCAGCCTTGGAACCGACGGAGCCGCCCACGGAGGCCTGAGTCTCTGGAATGAGATGAAAATCTTCCGCTCTGTGATGAATCTCCATTTCGGAGTTCCCCTGTCCAACCCTGCAGTCATGCCCGCCAAAGCCATCCTGAAAATGGCGACGGTCAACGGACAGAAATGTCTCGGAAACCCCAACGGCGGTGTGATCCGGGAAGGCGCTTCCGCCGATCTGATCGGAATCGATATGCAGAAACCTCACCTGGCAATTTACGGGCACCTTTCCAATACCCTGCTGGAAAGCGTCAATGCTTCCGACGTGACAGATTCCATCGTCGGCGGACGCGTCCTGATGGAAAAAGGACAAATCCTGACGCTTGACCAGGAGAAAATCCTGGCAGAAGCCAAAAACTATCATCCGTAACATTGGAGTTTTATTTATGCTTACTTATCTGATTGTCATCATAGCCAATCTCCTCATCGGAGGAATGATCGGACTCACCGGAATCGCAGGATTCCTGCTCCCGATGCTGTACAGCGGTTTTATGGGAATGCCCGCCGTCCAGGCGCTGGCGCTGAGTTTCTTCGCCTTCCTGATCTCAGGAATCCTGGGATCCTGGAATTATTACAAGGCGAAAAACCTGGATCTAAAGCTGGCGGTTTTCATCAGCGTCGGAAGCCTGATCGGCGCTGTCATCGGCGTCAGACTGAATCTTCTGATCGATGAGGCAATCGTAAAACGTATCCTCTACACGGTCGTCCTACTCTCCGGTCTCTCCATCCTTCTGCGGAAGGACAAAAAAGAAACACCGGAAACGGATGTCTCCGCAGACAGCCGGGCGCAGACGAAAAACAGGCAGATTCCTCTTCCAGTCTGTATCCTTTTCGGCCTGATCACCGCCGCTGTCTGCGCGCTGTCCGGCGCCGGCGGCCCGATCCTTGTCATGCCGCTGCTGGTAGTCATGGGCGTTCCGGTCAAAACAGCCGTGGGCGTCGCACTTTTTGACTCCATCTTTATCGCCATTCCGTCCTGTATCGGATATACGATGCAGTGTGATATTCTCTCCATCGGAGGACTGCTGGCTGTTTCCATGATCAGCCACGGGATCGGCGTATGGTTCGGAAGCCATAATACCTCTTTCCTGAAACCGGAACTTTTGAAAAAAGGCGTCGCGGTATTTTCTATCCTGATCGCTGTCGTGAAACTGATCACTGGATAAAACGTGTTTGAACATTGCTCTGAATATTTACTTTTCGATGTGCCGATACATCAAAAAAGCGGAAAATCTTTTTTATCAAAGAAAGGATTTTTCGCTTTTTTATTTCTTTGACAAATCAAAACCCAGAGCACGTTCAAAAATTATAAAAAATGAAATCTTATATCTAAAACTCAAATATAAAATTGAAATTTAAGTAATATAATTTTATTTTCTTGTATAAAATGAAATATAGTGATAAAATCTAAAATAAAGAAAGGAGAAACTGAAATGACAACAGATGAATTGATAGAAAAACTAAAACTAATTCAAAAAAGCAAATGTGAATCTCAATTTCTTGAATTAAAAAGTGCCAGAATGGGCTGCCCGAAACGTTTGTATGACACATTGTCCAGTTTCTCCAACCAGGATGACGGTGGTGTTATTATTTTCGGAATCGACGAGGAACAGGGATACCATGAATGCGGAGTTTATGACGCACAGGATCTTCAAAAGAAAATCAATGCACAGTGCCTCCAGATGGAACCGGTTGTCAGACCACTGCTCACAGTATTGGAAAAGGACGGAAAGAGTTTTGTCGCTGCCGAGATACCTGGTATAGATTTGGCAGAACGTCCCTGCTATTATCGTGGACATGGACGAATCAAAGGCGCTTTTATCCGTGTGGGTGACAGCGATGAACCTATGACAGAGTATGAAATATATAGTTACGAAGCTTTTCGCAAAAAATATCAGGACGATATTCGCGAAATCCCAAGAATAACTCTCTCTTCTCTGGATCAGGAACTCCTGAACGATTATATCAGGAGATTAAAAACCGGAAAGCAACGTCTTTCACATCTATCCGATCCGGAAATTTGCGAATTGATGAGCATTACCAGAAACGGTGCAGTTACTTTAAGCGCAGCTTTGTTGTTCAGTCCCTATCCACAGGCATATTTGCCGCAGCTGTGTATCACTGCAGTGGTTGTACCAGGAACAGAAATGGGAGATATCGGAATTCACGGAGAACGATTTCTGGATAACCTGAGAATTGAAGGCACCATTCCGGAAATGCTGGAAACCGCCATTCAATTTGTTCGCAGAAATATGCGGACAAAAACCATCATCGATCCAGAGACCGGCAGAAGGACGGACCATACCGATTATCCGATAGAAGCTGTCAGGGAAGCAATACTGAATGCGCTGGTACATCGGGATTACAGTCTCCACACCGAAGGTATGCCCATTCAGCTGCTTTTATTCGATGATCGATTGGAAATCAGAAATCCTGGTGGAATCTACGGCCGCTTAAAGGTGGATCAATTAGGTAAGGTTCAGCCGGATACCAGAAACCCTGTATTGGCTTCCGCCTTGGAAGTTCTTGACATTACAGAAAACCGTTATTCCGGAATCCCCACCATTCGCAGAGCCATGGCATCCTATTGTCTTCCTGATCCGGTATTTGAGGATGTACGTGGAAGTTTTCTTGTAACACTCTATAAAGAACCGGAAGAGAAGCAAACACAGGCGGAAGAACCGACAGAAAACATGCGAAATCTGATTCTTTTCTGCAAAACTCCACGTACCCGCAGAGAAATCTGTGATTATTTAGGCTTATCTTCCACAACCTACGCAATCCAACGATACGTCATGCCTTTGGTGGAACAGGGCATTCTTCAGTTAAGTATACCAGAAAAGCCCAGCAGCCAAAAGCAACTGTTTTTTACCAAACAGGAAAGCAATTAATCCACACTGCTGCTCCCAATCGTCTGAATATGGACTTTTAGGTCAAAACGAGATATAATGAAGCCACTGTAAATGGAAGAGAGGAGATACTGAGCATGCGTGCAGTTTGTGCAGACTTCTGGAGAGACATAAAAGCCTCCGCCAGACGGTTTTCAGAATTTACCAAATGCCATAAGGGAGTCATCGCCATTCTGACTCTGGCGCTGATTTTCCTGTATGGCCAGGAAATTTTCTATTATGACATTTCTATTGACAGCGAGATCGCGCTTTCATCCCAAGCTGAAATTTTAAATTCCTGGGTGGCTATTGACCGGTTCGGCCTGGTACTGACAAAAAAATTATTCGGACTGACACGGTTTGTGCCGGCAGCGTCCAATCTCTTAATGGTACTGACCCTTGGATTTTCCGCATTTTTCTTTGATTTTTGTATTCAGGAATGGAAAGACCAGGAACAGTCTTACAAACTGTTCTACTATATTTTTCCGGTGGCTTATGTCAGCGCACCCTGTCTTGCAGAACAGTTTTATTTTTCGCTGCAGTCCTTTGAGATTGCCTGGGCAGGATTCTTATGTATCCTGGCGGTATACTGCGTCAGCAGACGGATTATTTTCCGGGAAAGCATGCTCTGGATCTTGCCGGGTATTTTCATGATGATCTGGGCCTTTGGATCGTATCAGGCTTTCGTCAGCCTGTTTATCACGGTTACCCTGATTTCTTTTCTGATCTGCTATCAGAATCACCGCATCGAATTCCAGAAAAGCTGGGGATGGTTTTTCTGCGGTTTTAAATATATCGCAGTATTTGCCGTCGGATTTATCGCTTACGGGCTGACATCAAAACTGGTGCGGATCTATTACCACCTGGATTCTTCCTATGTGGACAATATGTTCGGATGGAAGACGGTAGGAATTTCTGCCGCCCTGAATAATATCAAAGGTGATGCCGAAAGAATCTACCGGGCAGTATGGAGTACCTTCTTTCCGAAATTATTCTTGCCGGTTCTGATTCTCTGCCTGATTCTGCTGATTTTCAGAGGATGGCGCATGCACAGAAAAGGATTCCTCATGTATCTGATTGCCGCCGGCCTGCTGGCACTTTCTCCGCTGTTTCTCACGATTATCAGCGGTTCCTACCAGCCGATCCGCGGACAGATCGTTTTTCCTTTTGTATATGCATTCTGCCTGGCGGCAATTACCACATTCCAGAAAAAAGCAATCTCTTACCTCTGCTGTATTGGGGCCGCTCTGGCTTCCCTGCATCAGGGGCAGATCATGACACAGCTTTTCCATACTTCCTATATGACTTATGAGCAGGATAAATCGCTTGCCGCATCCCTGTATGAGTCCATTGAGCAGACCGGTACGGATGCCGGGCTGGATACCTATACGGTGGTATTTGTGGGAAACCGCAGTGCAAATCTTCCGCAGGATTCCCTGCGCGGCGATGTCATCGGCCATTCTTTCTTCGAGTGGGACGCAACCGGATATGCCGGTTCCACAAACCGCATCATCGGTTTCTGTGACACACTTGGATATGACATGGCAGTGCCGACGGAAGAACAGGCGCAAAGAGCGAATCAGCTGGCACCGGAAATGCCTGTCTGGCCGGCTTCCGGAAGTGTCAGAGCAGCGGATGAAATCATTGTCATCCGACTCTCATCCTGCATGACCTGAAGTCTCCCCGCATAGATTGTAAAAAGAGGAGATTTCGGGGGATTTTCCTTGAAAGATTATATCGAAGAACGGGCAATAGAAATCGCAAATTATATTGTTGAAGAGAAGGCAACGGTGAGGCAGACGGCGAAAAAATTTGGAGTCAGCAAAAGTACGGTACATAAAGATGATGGTGTCATAATAAGAATAGAATTTCAGGGAATGCGAAAAGCGCCTGTTTTAAGGGTTTAGGGGCTTCTTCGGGCAGGAAGGAGCCTCATCACAACTGAATATCAAGATTACATAGCGTCTGTTTGACGGTTCATAAGAATCGCCGGATAGGCGCTATTTTTATGCCCTGAAACTGGTGAAGGAGGTGAGCCAAAATGTCGGAAGTTAAATATGCAGAGGACAAACCAAAGGACTGCAGGTACTGCTATTTCTGGTCAGGAAAGAAAAAAAGCTGTGATCTGGGCGGTGAAGAAAATTGCTACTACAGGATACGTCCAGAAGAGACACCATACAGTGAATGTGACGGCTGCCCTTACAGGCAGGAGCCAAAGTGCGTGAGCCTGTGCATGAAGAAAATCCTGAAGGACTGGAAGGAAAAGAGATGACCGCCGTCCTCTTGGATGTGGAAAGGCGGTGGCGGTAAATGGCCTTTGATTATTTTTACGGACCACAGGCAGAGCAATTTGCCTTCTACCGGATTCCCAAAGTGCTTTTCACAGACAGACGTTTTGGAAATATTTCCACAGATGCCAAAACGCTGTATGGAATTCTGCTGGACCGGATGAACTTGTCTGCTGCTAACGGCTGGCTGGATCAGGCGGGAAGGGTATATATCATCTTCACTGTAGAGGAAATCATGACCGCCCTCTCCTGCGGGAACAAGAAGGCAGTCTCTCTTCTGACGGAGCTGGAGCAGAAGGCCGGGCTGATTGAGAGAAAACGTCAGGGGCTTGGAAAACCCAACCTGATCTATGTCAAAAACTTTACTGGCGTTTATGTGGATAAGTCTGTGGATAACCATGTGGACAGCTGTTCCCAGAAATGTCAAAAGGACATTTCTGGAAGTGTCGAAAACTCCTTTCAGGAAGTGTCAGAACGACACGGAAATAATACTGATTTAAAAAAGACTGACAGTAGTGATACTGATCTCTTCTCTTCTTTCAGGACAGAGGAAAGGAATTGCGAGGGAATGGAGTTTCGCAGAAGTTATGAAGAGTATTTCCGGGAGCAGTTGGGATATGCGTATCTGGTTCAGGAGTATCCATATGAGACAGAAAGCCTTGAGGAGATACTCGGACTGCTGGTTGATACCTGCTGTTCTGCAAGGAAGGTGATAAGGATTGCCGGAGATGATAAGCCAGTGGATGTGGTAAAGAGCCAGTTTATGAAGCTGACGGGCGAACATATCCGTTTTGTACTCTCCTGCCTGAAGGAGAATACCACAAGGGTGCGGAACATGAAGCAGTATCTGCTGGCTGCGCTTTATAATGCTCCGCTGACTATCAGCAATTATTATTCGTCCCGTGTGAACCATGACATGGCAAACGGGAGGATATGAAGGGAGGAGGAAAATGGCGAATAAAGCTGTCGTTCTGGCAGTCTCAAACCAGAAAGGCGGAACGGGTAAAACGACAACCTGCGAAAATCTGGGGATTGGACTGGCCCAGGAAGGGAAAAAGGTGCTGCTGGTGGACACAGATCCACAGGCAAGCCTTACGGTGGCCCTTGGATATCCCAGACCGGATGATTTGTCTTTCACGCTGTCCGATGCGATGGAAAAAATTATGACGGAGCAGCCGATTGCTCCGGGTGAAGGGCTTCTCCATCACCCGGAAGGCGTTGACCTGATGCCTGCCAATATCATGCTGTCCGGTCTGGAGGTATCACTGGTGAACGCCATGAACCGGGAAAAGATCCTGAAGCAGTACCTGGATACAGTGCGGCGGGAGTATGACTTTATTCTGCTGGACTGTATGCCCAGCCTGGGAATGTTGACGGTTAATGCGTTGGCGGCCGCTGATCAGGTGCTAATTCCTGTGCAGGCCCAGTATCTTTCCGCAAAGGGGCTTGAACAGCTGCTTCAGACAATCAACAAGGTTAGGCGTCAGATCAATCCCAAACTGAAGATCGAAGGCATTCTTCTGACGATGGTGGATTCCCGGACGAATTACGCGAAGGAAATCAGCGCATTGATCCGGGAGGCCTATGGAAGCAATATTAAAGTTTTTTCTACGGATATTCCCCGGTCTGTCCGGGCCGCGGAAATCAGCGCTGAGGGGAGAAGTATTTTTAAGCATGATCCGAAGGGAAAGGTAGCGGAGGCCTACCGCGTATTGACGAAGGAGGTGTTAAGCGATGCAGAAAAGAGGCGTAAACGTCAGCTTGAACAAATACGATGATATCTTTTCTACGGAGCAGAGCCGCGCCGAGGACAGGCTGGAAAAAGTACGGGAGATTCCATTAGCGGAGCTTCATCCCTTCAAAAATCATCCTTTTAAGGTGCTGGATGATGAATCCATGCAGAGAACGGTGGAGAGTATCGCAAGGTTCGGCGTCTTGTCTCCGGCGATTGCGAGGCCGTCCCCGGACGGCGGTTATGAACTGGTAGCCGGACACAGGAGACATCACGCCTGCGAGCTGGTAGGCATGGAAACCATGCCGGTAATCGTGAGGGAACTGGACGATGACGCGGCGACGATTCTCATGGTGGACAGCAATCTTCAGAGAGAAACCATTCTTCCCAGCGAGCGGGCATTCGCTTATAAGATGAAATTGGAAGCGATTAAACATCAGGGAATGCGTTCTGATTTAACTTCTACGCAAGTTGCGCAGAAGTTATCCGTACAGCAGGTTGGTGACGAGGCTGGGGTAAGCAAAGATACGGTTCGGCGTTTCATTCGTCTGACAGAACTGATCCCTGAGCTGCTGGAGATGGTAGACCAGAAACAGATTGCTTTTAATCCTGCGGTAGAGCTGTCCTTTTTGAAGCCGGAGGAACAGAAGCAGCTTCTTGAAGCCATGGACTACGCTCAGGCTACTCCCTCTCTGTCACAGGCGCAGAGATTAAAGAAATACAGTCAGGAAGGGAAATGTACCTTCGAGGTTATGTGTACGGTCATGGATGAAGAAAAGAAAACAGATATTGACCGTGTCATAATCAAGCAGGATGTCCTTCGGAAATATTTTCCCAAATCTTATACGCCCAAACAGATGGAGGACACCATCATCCGGCTGCTGGAGCAGTGGCAGCGGAAAAAACAGAGAGAACAGGAACGGTAAACGAAAGAGATACGCCCCTCAGAGGGTGTTTTTTTATGCACAGAGAAAAGGAGAAATTCAGATGGATATCAGAGTAAACATTTCCGGAAACGTAAACTTTTTTGTCCCGGTACTGTCCGGTTCCACGGATGAGGCCCGACGGCTGCTTAGCTACTATGAAAAGGAATTGGAAGGGAACAAAACCGAAGAAGCGGCTGCCTTGTTGGACTTCCTTCGGGATTTTCTGGAAGAGTGCCAGGAGGTACAGGACAAAGGGAAAAGCAAAGGCAAAGAGGAGGCAGGAGAACAGATGGACGAGAATGTAAATGTCATGATTGTGGAGCCGGGAAAGCCCGCGAAGCTGATGAAACTGCCGCTGGCCCTTGAGCTGATGGAGCAGGATTTCCAGGGGACAGCGGAGGCGATGGAATGTGTTGTACCGACTTATGATCTGACTATGCGCTGCAGCAGCGGAAAGGTGATTCCCGTAGGAGATGAGAAATTTCTGTTCGGAAAGGCCATGATCTGCAAAAAGGTATGCGACGATTTCTATCTCCCGCTGACCAGAGATGAGATTCATGATGTTACCCGGATTTTTGAAATGCTGACCGTAACGCTTTGCGCGGACGGGAAGGATTTTCAGGCGTTCCGCATTTAAGGGGGATACGACAATGAAGAGACCGCTTGCTTATATCACTGCCCCCTGGGGCAGCAAGGATTTTGATAACCGTGAGAATGCAGCCCGTTATTGCCGCCAGGTGTACGAAGCGGGGTACTCTCCCATCTGCCCGGTTCTGTTCCAGCCCTATTTTCTTCATCCGGAGGTGCCGCAGGAAGCAAAAGACCGGACAGATATGGCCGCTGAGCTGCTCCGCCGTTCCAGGATTCTGGTGGTCTGCGGAAATACTGTGACACAGGAAGTGAAGAATGACATCGCTCTCGCAAAGCATCTGCGGATTGCGGCTACAACGCTGGAAGGGATTCTGACCGTGGACGGAAGAAGCAAAGCCGACAGGGAGGGCATATGAGATGGGGAAAACCATTGGCGAGATGATGGAGGAAATGCGCATCCGGGCAGGAGCTATGGAGTACAAAGGGCATGAGTATCTGGACCTGAACCGCTTCGCTGAGGACACCCGGCACATGATTATCTTTGATGTGAAATCGGATGATTCGCCCTGGGGCTTCAAAGGCGACCGGATGCGCCTGTACCTCAATGACACAGGTTATGGGAAGGCAAAGGAGTTTCAGGATCAGGGATATATCCAGATCCGGAGTCATGCCAGAGTAATCGCCGGAAACCTGCATTATGATTCCAGATCGCAGGAGCGGTGACGGACAGGAAGGAGGAAAGACAATTCAGAAATATCAGGCAATCTACGCAGATCCGCCATGGGATTATCAGCAGTGCCGTTTATCCGGCTCGGCAAAGAAGCATTATCCCACTATGCGGATCGAGGAACTCTGCGCGCTCCCGGTGGCTGAGATCGCCGACCGGGACTGCGCGCTTTTTCTATGGGCTACGTTTCCGCAGCTTCCCGAAGCGCTCCGGCTGATCCAGGCATGGGGATTTGTGTATAAGACAGTTGCCTTTGTCTGGCTGAAGCAGAACCGGAAAGCCCTAACTTGGTTCTATGGGCTGGGCTTCTGGACCCGCAGTAATGCGGAAATCTGCCTGCTTGCCACAAAGGGTCATCCGAAACGCCAGTCCGCCGGAATCCATCAGCTGGTTATCAGCCCGGTGGAACATCACAGCAAAAAGCCGGACGAAGTACGGGAGAAGATTGTGGCGCTGATGGGCGATGTGCCTCGGATTGAACTGTTTGCCCGCCAGCAGACGCCGGGCTGGGATGTCTGGGGGAATGAGGTAGAAAACAGTACCGCTCTGCTGAAGGAGGGATAAGATTTGCAGGAGGAAGTGGAAAACAGGACAGTCAATCTGATGATCAGTACCACAAAACTGACATGGCGGGCGTTGGTGACAGGTTATCGAAAATTTCAGCAGTATCGGGCAAAGGTAAAGGCAGGAAAAGAGGCTCCACATGGAAAGCAGACGGTAAAAAAGCTGATCGGGCAGAATCAGGGCGTGTCCAGCATTGATATCGCCAATACCGGGATACGGGACTTCGACCGCATAGCAAAGAAATATGGCGTAGATTATGCTATCAAAAAGGATCGGTCAGTCTCTCCGCCAAAGTATCTCGTATTTTTCAAGGCCAGGGACGCAGATGCCCTGACCGCAGCTTTTAATGAGTATTCTGCAAAACAGATGAACCGCAGCCAGAAGCCCAGCGTATTGAAGCAGCTCTCCAGATTCAAAGAATTGGCAGCCGGTATTCCTGCTAAGGTTCGGCAGAAAAAGCTGGAGAGAGATTTGTAGGAGGCAGTGAATGGATTACAGAGAATTTATGGAGCAGGTAAAAAAGGATTTGCCGGAACAGCTCTCCGGGGTATTGGAAGGGGCCACAGTAGACACAACGCAGGTGGATAAACTGCAGGGGCGTTCCTATGAAGGACTCAGCATTGCGCCGGATGGCTCCATAATCGGGCTGACAATGGATTTACAGCCCTATTTTCAGATGTTCAATGATGGGATATCTTACGAGAATATCGTGGAGCAGATTGCAGACAGGGCCATCGGGGCCTATGCGGTTCGTCCTGCTGTTACGGCAGAAGACATCGGCAGTTATGAAGCTGTAAAAGATAAGCTCATGATTCAGCTGATAGGCCGGGAAGGGAATGAGGAAATGTTGCGGACAATTCCCCACCATTCCATTGAGGATATGGAAATTGTTTACCGTTTCCACGTTCAGGATACAGAGCTGGGAATGGCTTCGGCGCTGGTGACAAATTCCATGCTGGAGCGTTATGGAATTACAGCAGAACAGTTGAAACAGGATGCTTTTGTCTCGGCAGTCTCCCACGATCCTTTTGAGATTAAAACCATGGCGGAAATCCTGAATGAGCTGATGGGAGCAGAAATTATTCCAGAAGATGCGATGCCTATGTATGTGGCCAGCAATAAAGAACGGATTCATGGCGCGGGAGTGATTGCGTATCCGGAATTTATGGAGGAAGCGGCAAAACGTCTGGGTGGGGACTTCTATGTTTTGCCGTCCTCGATTCACGAAGTAATTCTGATTCCGGATACACCTGACGTTTCTGCCCTGGAGCTGCAGGGAATAGTGCAGTCTGTCAATGTGGAACAGGTTGCTCCGGAGGAGAGGCTCAGCGATCATATTTATCATTACGACAGCAAAGAAAAACTGTTTGAGCGGTCAGATAAATATGAGAGCCGGAAACTGAATCAGGAACAGGAAAGGGAATCTTCCCGCTCTTCCGTTCTTGACGCACTTCGCAGCAATCAGAAAGATTGTTCAGAAAGACCTCACAAAAATACTGCGGTTATCCGGCGGGATGTGGCTGCTCTGTGAGAGAGAATTTTATGATAAAGATATGGGAGGGGCGCGAAGCATGACGGATAAAGCAAGAAAGCTGCTGATTTTGAATCTGCCCTATGTGATTCTTGGGCTTATTGCCACAAATTTTGGAGAAGCATGGAGGCTGGCGGAAGGGGCGGATATTTCCGAGAAACTGCTGGCATTGTTCGGGATTCTTCCAGCGGCTTTCCAGAATCCCCTTCCCAGCTTTCATCCGCTGGATCTTTTGATCGGGCTGATGTGCGGGGCGGCTCTGCGGCTTGCCGTATATCTGAGGGGAAAGAACGCGAAGAAATATCGCCATAATGTGGAGTACGGGTCAGCGCGATGGGGAACAGCGGCAGATATCGCTCCTTTTATAGCACCGAAGTTTGAGGATAATATCATCCTCACGAAAACGGAGCGGCTGATGATGTCAAACCGTCCAAAAAACCCGGCCAATGCCAGAAATAAGAATGTCTTGATTGTGGGCGGCTCCGGCTCAGGCAAAACAAGGTTTTGGCTGAAGCCGAACCTGCTCCAGTGCCATTCTTCGTATGTGGTTACAGATCCGAAAGGAAGCATCGTCTGTGAGTGTGGAAATGCGCTATTGAAGCATGGGTATCGGATTAAGATTTTTAACACAATCAATTTCCAAAAATCCATGCGATACAATCCGTTCGCCTATCTTCACAGTGAGAAGGATATCCTGAAACTGGTGACCACGCTGATTGCGAATACCAAAGGCGACGGAAAATCCGGGGATGAATTCTGGACGAAAGCCGAGACGCTGCTGTACACGGCACTGATCGGCTATATCCATTACGAAGCCCCGGAGGAAGAGCAGAATTTTGCCACCCTGATTGAGTTTATCAATGCCATGGAGGTCAGGGAAGATGATGAAGAATTTCAGAATCCGGTGGATATGATGTTTGAGGATTTGAAAAAACGGGATCCCAATCACTTCGCAGTCCGTCAATATGCCAAATATAAATTAGCTGCGGGCAAAACTGCTAAGTCGATCCTGATTTCCTGTGGAGCCAGATTAGCACCCTTTGACATTCAGGAATTGCGGGAAATCACAGCTTATGATGAATTGCAGCTGGATACGTTGGGAGATCAGAAAACAGCGCTGTTTTTGATTATGTCGGATACGGACAGCACGTTCAATTTCCTGATTTCTATGATCTACACGCAGCTATTCAACTTGCTCTGCGAAAAAGCAGATGATGTGTATGGCGGCAGACTTCCGGTTCATGTGAGGTGTCTGATCGATGAGGCAGCCAACATCGGCCAGATCCCCCAGCTGGAGAAACTTGTCGCAACAATTCGAAGTAGAGAGATATCAGCGTGCCTCGTGCTGCAGGCAAGGAGCCAGTTAAAAGCTATTTATAAAGATAACGCAGATACAATTATCGGTAATATGGATTCGCAGATTTTTCTGGGCGGTTCAGAACCGACTACCCTGAAAGAACTGAATCAGGCGCTGGGAAAGGAAACCATAGACACGTTTAACACCGGAGAAAGCCGGGGCAGGGAGACCTCCCACTCGTTAAATTATCAAAAGCTGGGAAAAGATCTTGCTACAATCGATGAGCTGGCAGTGTTGGACGGAGGCAAGTGTATTCTTCAGCTGCGCGGCGTCCGGCCTTTTCTTTCAGACAAATATGATTTGACCCAGCATCCCAATTATAAGTACACGTCTGATTATGATAAGAAGAATACTTTTGACATTGAAAAGTTTCTGGAGCATCGTCTGAAGCTGAGAGCAAATGATGAATATGAGGTAACCGAGGTATAAGGAGGTCAAAATGGCAGGAGAAAAAAGCGTACAGGAACAGTCGGCAGTCCCGAAAGATTCCCAAATGCGGAAGGAAGTGACGATAAAGTTTGGCAAGGGACTGGTGGGGGAACCGTTTATTTCAAGAACCGGGAAAGAGCTGGTGGAAATCAAAATCCCAAACAGAGACGCCAGAGATCATCGGCCATGGGAATCCTTTGTGGTATCGCCCAAAATGGTTCACGAGAATCAGTATGGAGCGGGAGTATGGATGAAGATTCCAGCTGACGGGACAACGAAGGTATCCCGACCGGAGTACAGAGGCCGGGATGAAAACGGGAAAAGCATTTGGGGAACCGAATCCAGAATGGTGTCCAATCAGGAATTGAAAGCTTTAATGGAGTCTTATAAGGAAAGAAACAGAGAATCGGTGCGGTCAGTTCTGAAAGAAAAGAAGGCGGATTCCAGAATCATGGAAAAGCCAGCATCCGCAAAGCCTGCGCCGTCTAAAGAAACAGCCAGATAAAATCGAAAAAGTTAATCATTATCCTTTCATGTATGGACAGTCTGCCGGGAAACTGGAACCACAGGCTGTTTTTTTACGCAAAACTTCGGCGGCAGGCAAAGAAACAGCCAGGCTGCGGCAGGCAGAGAAAAGAAGGTTTACGGTAATCTGCCGCCGGATGCGATAAGAAAACCAAACTTAAGTACCGCTCTGAATTTCTGAGCGCAGAGAAAACGGAGGAACGTGTATGGATTTTTTCAACAGTGCGATTGAGGTATTACAGACTCTTGTGATTGCCCTGGGGGCGGGCCTTGGCATCTGGGGAGCCATTAACCTGCTGGAAGGATACGGTAATGACAATCCGGGAGCCAAGTCGCAGGGGATGAAGCAGTTGATGGCCGGAGGAGGAGTTGCTCTGATCGGGATGACTCTGGTGCCGCTCCTGTCCGGTCTGTTCGGTTAAGCAATCCCAGGGCATGACTATGCTCATGCCCGGTGGCGGCGAAAGCCGCCCTACATAAAAATACACAAAAATCATTAGAATTTACTATATTAGTTAACTTTTCTGTGCTATAATTATTAATAGATTAATAATTTGAGAAATTTAATAAGTAATAGAGGTGCAATGTGAAGGATTTCTTTGTAAGTTATACGGGACGAGATATTGGATTTGCTACTTGGGTAGCGGAGATTTTAGAAGAAGCTGGATATAGCGTTGTTATACAGGCTTGGGATTTTCATCCAGGAGACAATTTTGTTACCAAAATTGATGAAAGTCTTAAAGGGTGTAAGCAATTAATAATGATATTATCTGAAGACTATTTGAAATCAAAATGGTGTGAAGCTGAATGGACATCTAAATTAGCTGAGCAAATGCGCCTTAGAGAGAGACGTATAATTCCCATAAAAATAGCTCCAATACAGGTAGAAGGATTATTGTCACCTATAGTGTATATAGATATTGTAGACAAGGGTCAAGAGGCAGCTAAAGAGGAGATATTGAGTGGAATTAAAGGCCATCGAGAACGCAAAGCCATTGACGGATACCCAGGATATTATAATGTAGAACACATCCAAATTGATAATGATTATTGCGTAATGAAAGATGAGATAATATATCAAAAAAGGATTCAAAGCAGAGTTTTAAAAGAGGGATTTAATAAACTTCATAATAGAATTACGTGGTTTATCGATGAGAAAGTAGAAATGGTGTCGATGACAGAAGGAGTTAGCATAGAATACTTAGATTTAAAAGATACAAACATTAATTATAATGTTGTTTTTGATCACAATTTGGCTAAAGGAGAAATAATAGAATATTGCATAAAGGCAATTTTATCTAATAAGCATCATCATTTTGGCAATTTTTTTTCTACAGAAGTTATTACACCTATTAAGAATTTAAACATTCATTTGAGAATTGAAGGAGAAGATGTAAAAAAATATTATACACAGAAAATATCTAATAGTCCTATGAATATTAGGACAGAAGAACCTGTAGAACATAATTTATATGATATAGCCCATTGGTATATTACTGATCCAGAGCTCAATTTCGAATATAAAATATTTTGGTAAATTTTTCTGAAACTATACATAGCAGTCTTGTGCTTTAAGTACAGGGCTGCTTTTTGTTTGGCCAGACAAAAGTAACTATAGTTCCACAATGAAATTGATGCAGTAAACGAAAGGAGGTATTTATGGATTTTTTCAATAGTGCCATCGATGTACTGCAGACACTCGTCATTGCCCTCGGTGCGGGCTTTGGTATCTGGGGAGCCATCAACCTGCTGGAAGGTTATGGTAATGACAATCCGGGAGCCAAGAGCCAGGGAATGAAACAATTAATGGCCGGAGGAGGGGTTGCCGTGATCGGACTGACCCTTGTGCCACTGCTTTCCGGTCTGTTTGGTTAAGAAGGAGGTAACTGCCCGTGGACAGCATTATTTCAGCGATTCAGGACTGGATTAAAGAAATGCTGGTCGGTGGGATTATGTCGAACCTGTCCGGGATGTTTGATGCGGTCAACCTGCAGGTGGCTGAAATTGCGGGCGATGTGGGAACGACTCCGGCGAATTTTTCACCGGGTGTCTACTCCATGATCAGCAACCTCTCCGAAAGCGTCATCATCCCGATTGCGGGCCTGATTCTCACCTTTATCGCCTGTTATGAACTGATCCAGCTGATTATAGACCACAATAATCTGGCAAATTTTGAAACCTGGATATTTTTTAAATGGATTTTTAAAACCTTTGTAGCGGTCACGCTGATTACCAACACATTTAACATTGTGATGGCAGTCTTTGACGTGGCTCAGGATGTGGTGACTGCCAGCTCCGGCATTATCTCTGCAGAGACGGCGGTGGATGCCTCTACTCTTGAAGCTATGGAAGAAACTTTGATGGGAATGGATATCGGGCCACTTTTGGGGCTGTTTTTGCAGTCCATTATCGTACAGATTACCATGTATGCTCTCTCCATTGTGATATTTATCATCGTGTATGGAAGAATGGTGGAAATCTATCTCCTGACCAGCCTTGCGCCGATTCCCTTTGCCACCTTCGGTAACCGGGAGCAGAGTCAGATTGGGCAGAATTATCTGCGCTCTCTTCTGGCATTGGGTTTTCAGGGATTCCTCATCATGATCTGTGTGGGAATCTATGCAGTTCTGATCCAGTCGATATCGTTTTCCGACAATATCATTTCTTCCATCTGGGGAGCCATGGGCTATACGGTTCTTCTGGTGTTTACCCTGTTTAAAACCGGGGCAATCGCCCGCAGCGTGTTTAATGCACATTAGAAAGAGGTGGTAAAAATAGCAGCCTATGTATCAGTCCCGCGTGACCTGACGCGGGTGAAATCAAAAATCCTGTTCGGGCTGACCAGACGACAGCTCATCTGCTTTGGAGCGGCGGCACTGATTGGAGTGCCGTCTTTCTTTCTGCTCCGGCAGACGGGAAATACCAGCCTTGCGGCCATGTGCATGATTGTGATCATGCTGCCGCTGTTCTTTCTCGCCATGTATGAGCGGGATGGTCAGCCTCTGGAGGTGATTGCGAAGCATTTCATCGAGGCACGCATGATCAGGCCGAGAATACGGCCCTATGAGACAGATAACTACTATTCCGCTCTTTTGCGGCAGTATCAGGTTGAGAGGGAGGTACAGCAGATTGTTTGGAAAAAAGAAGGTGAAGCGCGATGTGAAAATGCCGCCTCATCTGACTCCAAAGGAGCAGAAGCAGGTAAAAGCAGTTGTGGAAGCGGCGCGTAAGGATAACGGCGTCCCCCGTACCGCACAGCAGTCTATCCCGTTTCAGAGGATGTTCCCGGACGGGATCTGCCGGGTAAGGGACAATTACTACACAAAGACAATCCAGTTTCAGGATATCAACTACCAGTTGGCCCAGCAGGAGGATAAAACGGCGATTTTTGAAGAGTGGTGTGGATTCCTGAATTTCTTCGACAGTTCCATCCACTTTGAGCTTTCCTTTATGAATATGGCGACGGATGCGGACAGCTTTGAGCAGTCGATTCGGATTCCCTTCCGGAAAGATGAATTTAATCCGGTCCGTTCCGAATACAGCCAGATGCTCAGGCAGCAGCTGGCACGAGGTAATAACGGCCTGACCAAAACGAAGTTTCTGACCTTTGGGATCGAAGCCGACTCCATGAAGCAGGCAAAGCCCAGGCTGGATCATGTGGAGACGGATCTGTTAAACAATTTCCGGCGTTTGGGCGTTTCCGCCAGAGTATTGGACGGAAAGGAGCGGCTTCACCTGATGCATTCCATGTTCCACATGGGGGATGATGATAAATTTTTCTTTGAGTGGAAATGGCTGGTGGAATCCGGACTGTCTGTAAAGGACTTTATTGCGCCTTCTTCCTTTGCCTTCCCGAAAGGACGGATTTTCCAGATGGGAAATCTGTACGGGGCCATGTCGTTTCTTGCCATCACTGCTTCCGACATTTCTGACCGGATGCTGGCGGATTTTCTGAACATGGATTCCAGCCTGATAGTCTCCATGCACCTGCAGTCGGTGGATCAGACGGCGGCCATTAAGACAGTCAAACACACCATTACGGAGCTTGACCGTTCCAAAATCGAGGAGCAGAAGAAGGCTGTCCGGGCCGGATATGATATCGACATTATTCCCAGTGATCTGGCCACTTATGGCAAGGACGCAAAAGCGCTTCTGAAAGAGCTGCAGAGCCAGAATGAGCGGATGTTCCTGATTACCTTCCTTGTCATGAATACTGGCCGTACCGAGCAGGAGCTGGAAAACAACGTATTCCAGGCTCAGAGCATTGCCCAGAAGCATAACTGTAACCTGCGGCGGCTGGATTATCAGCAGGAGCAGGGACTGATGAGCAGCCTGCCTCTTGCGCAGAATCTGATTGAAATCCATCGGGCGCTGACGACCAGCTCCACAGCGATTTTCGTGCCTTTTACCACGCAGGAACTGTTTCAGGACGGGCCGGAAGCCCTGTATTATGGGCTGAACGCCCTTTCCAACAACCTGATTATGGTGGATCGGAAGAAACTGAAAAATCCAAATGGCCTGATTCTTGGTACGCCTGGATCGGGTAAGAGTTTTTCAGCGAAACGTGAGATTACCAATGCCTTTCTGGTAACGGACGATGATGTGATTATCTGCGATCCGGAGGCGGAGTATACCGCTCTGGTGACAAAGCTGAAGGGACAGGTGATTAAAATTTCACCTTCCAGCAGCCAGTATATCAATCCCATGGACATCAATTCCAACTACTCAGAGGAGGACAATCCCATCGCCCTGAAAGCGGATTTTATTCTTTCCCTGTGCGAGCTTGTAGTGGGCGGAAAGGACGGACTCCAGCCTGTAGAAAAGACGGTTATTGACCGCTGTGTCCATCAGATTTACCAGAAGTATTTTAACGATCCCAGACCGGAAAATATGCCGATTCTTCAGGATCTGTATGAAGCGCTTCTGAAGCAGGAGGAAAAGGAAGCCCACCATGTGGCTACTGCCCTTGAGATCTATGTCACAGGCTCCCTGAACCTGTTCAATCACCGGACGAATGTGGATATTGAAAACCGTCTGGTCTGCTATGACATCAAGGAGCTGGGAAAGCAGATGAAGAAAATCGGGATGCTGGTGGTTCACGATCAGGTATGGGGACGTGTTACAGCCAACCGGAACGCCGGGAAAACCACCTGGTATTATATGGACGAATTTCATCTCCTTCTCCGGGAGGAACAGACAGCGGCGTATTCGGTGGAAATCTGGAAGCGCTTCCGGAAATGGGGCGGCATTCCCACAGGGATCACTCAGAATATTAAAGACCTCCTGGCAAGCCGGGAGGTGGAAAATATCTTTGAGAACAGTGATTTCATCTATATGCTGAATCAGGCCGCCGGGGATCGGGCGATTCTGGCAAAGCAGCTGAACATCTCGCCTCATCAGCTTTCCTATGTAACCCATTCTGGCGAAGGGGAAGGGCTGCTGTTTTATGGAAATGTGATTCTGCCCTTTGTGGATCGGTTCCCCACAGACCTCGAACTGTACCGGATCATGACAACCAAATTGTCCGAGGTATCCGCAGATGATAAAAAGCAGGCATAGTGAGGCTGGAAAGGAGGATGTGACGGATGAAGAAAGAAACCATGCGGCTGCATTTTTCTGAGGAAGATTTGGAGAATGCAGCCGTCTCCCGAGCCGCAGAAAAAGCGGAACGGGCAGCCGACAGGGCGGACGCGGCGAAAGCCCGTCTTCCCACCAAAAGCAAGCTGAGGGACGAGAAGAAAAAGACAGCTTTCTATGGAGAACAGCTCCGTTTTGGAAAGAAGGATTTTTCAGATGCCGGGGAAGAGATTGTATCACCGGGAAGGCCTGCAGGCCGTTCTGCTCTCCAAACAACTGCTGGAATGCTCAGTGCGCAGGCGCATCGTGAGATTGCGGAACATGAGAATGACAATGCAGGCATACAGGCTGCTCACCAAAGTGAAGCGCTTGTGGAAGGGACAGGGCGGGCTATTGACCACGCCAGCTACAGCCGGAAGCTGAAAAATTACCGGAAGGCGGTCAGACTGGAAAAGAAGGCGGATAAAGCTAATGTGGAAGCATTGTTCCAGAAAAATATGGCGGATAATCCGGAAGTTGCATCCAATCCCCTCTCCCGCTGGAAACAGCGCCAGGAGATCAAAAAGCAGTATGCGGCGGCAAAATCTGCCCGCAGCGCGGCAGCCGGGGCAAAATCAGCGGGCGGGACTGCCAAAGGGACAAAGAAAGCAGCCAAAGGAGCTGGAACAGTATTGGAGCGGATCAAAGAGTTTGCGGTCCGGCACTCCCATGCCCTGTGGCTAGTGCTTATTTTTGCGTTCCTGCTCATGATGATTTCCGGAATGTTCTCTTCCTGCTCTGCCATGCTGGAGGGAGGTTCAGTATCGGTTCTGGGAACATCCTTCACAGCGGAGGACGAGGACATCATCGGTGCCAATGAGGATTACAGGGCATTGGAGGAAGAACTGCAGAGACAGCTTGACCGGATTGAAACAGATCATCCCAGTTATGACGAATACCGTTATCAGCTGGACGAGATTAACCACAATCCCTATGAACTGACGGCTTATCTGACGGTGTCCTTTGAAGACTATACCAGAGCGGAGGTACAGTCGGCCCTGCAGGAGCTGTTTCTGAGGCAATACACGCTGACACTGAGGGAGGAAGTGGAAGTCCGGACACGCACAGAAACCCGCACCCATACGTCCACAGATCCGGAGACTGGCGAAACCACAGAGGAGGAATACGAGGTAGAGGTGGAATACAACTACTATATTCTCCATGTGACGCTGACTAATCACGGCCTTGGTTCTGCCATAGAAGCAGGCGGGCTTACAGAGGATCAGCAGGAGCGTTACAAAATTCTTCTGGAGACAAAGGGAAACCGCCCGTATCTGTTCGGCGATGACATTTATGCTAACTCTTCCGGGGAATATCTGGACTATGATATTCCGGGCGAGGCCCTGACGGATGAAAAGTTTGCCAATATGATCCGGGAAGCGGAAAAGTATCTGGGGATGCCTTATGTCTGGGGCGGAAGTTCCCCTGCCACCAGCTTTGACTGCTCTGGTTTTGTGTGCTGGGTTATCAACAACTGCGGGAATGGCTGGAATGTGGGGAGGACTACGGCAAACGGGCTGATGAGCAGCTGTGATATTATTCGCGCCAGTGAGGCGCAGCCGGGTGATCTGATCTTTTTCCAGGGAACCTATGATACGGCGGGAGCTTCCCATGTGGGGATATATGTGGGCAACGGAATGATGATCCATTGCGGAAATCCGATTTCCTATGCCTCAATAGAAACAAATTACTGGCAGTCTCACTTTTATTGTTACGGCAGAATCCGCTGATTCTGCCGGGAAAGGAGAAACAATGGGGATAAAACTTGAAAAGATCGGTGCTGATCTGGAAAAAGCCCGGAAGAAACGGGCGGAATGGGATGCGAAGGTCAAAGACCTGGAGCGGCGGTATCGGGAAGAGGAAAATACCGAGATCCATGAAATGGTTCATGCGGCCAACCTGACGCCGGAACAGCTGGCAGAACTGATCCGGAAGTCTGCGGCGTTCATGCCGCAGACAGTGGCCGAGGAAGTGAAGGAGGACGGACAGTATGACGAGTAAAATGCGGATGACGGCGGCATTTCTGGCAGTAGCTTTGTGTATGACTGTATTTCCGGTCACGGTTCTTGCCGCCGATACAGAGACAAAAGAGTTGGTAGAGACGGAGGATTCGGCTGTATCGGAAACCGAAGCATCCGCCGAGGAAGTGGAAACGGTCGCTGGCGAAGGGGTCATTGACGAAGAAACCCTGAAGGAACTTTTGGGAGACTCTTTGGAGATTACGATGACAGAAGACGGTATTGTGATTGGTGGAGGAGAAGCGGTTGATGAAAGCCAGAATGATTCTGCCGGGGAAGAAACGAACAACTCCCAGGTGGGGATTGTCACAACCAATGGCGGAGATCTGAACGTCCGCACTGGCGCTGGCATGGAGAACGCTGCTTTCGCCCAGCTTCCGAACGGCACAGAGGTGGAGGTAATCGGCAAAGATGACGAATGGGTTGAGATTCTTTTGCCGGAACGGGTCGGATATGTGCATGGCAATTACCTGACAATCCAGGCAGATGGAGAATTCGCCAGTGACTTTACGCTGTCTTTCAGAGAGGAAGAATTGTCCCGGCTAATGGAGATGTTTATGAGCGGCGCTTTCAATCCGAACCAGACAGACGGCGCTTTTACGCCGGACGGAAATCTGACGCTGGTGGATGATCTGGGCGGTGTCACTAAAACGGGCAAGCAGTTTATTACACTGGTCACGAAGAACGGAAATTATTTTTATCTGATTATCGACCGGGACGATGAGGGAAACGAAACGGTACACTTCCTGAATCAGGTGGACGAGGCGGATCTGCTGTCACTGATGGATGAAGAGGAGGCGGCTCAGTATCAGACGCCGGAAGAACCAGCGGAGCCTCCGACTACTGAAACACCTGAAACGGAGGAAGAAAGCCCAGAAACGGAGGATGCGGATATGGAAGCAGAAACAAAAAAATCTGTAAATCTTCTGCCTGTGGCACTGCTGTCCCTGGCGCTGATCGGCGGCGGTGCGGCCTATGGCTGGATGAAGCTGAAGGGAAAGAAAAAGGAACAGGCAAAACCAGATCCTGATGCAGACTATGAGGAGGATTTGAATGAATATGACTTCCCGGAGGATGACGAAGTGGAACTCTCTGAGGAGGAAGAAGAGGAAGAGTCCGGGGATGCAGAAGATCCGGAGGACGATGAGTTGATGTGACGAAGTTTGAGGGCGGCTTTGGGCTGCCCTACATAAGGCTGCGGATCATGCTTTTATCCGCTTTGCTTCCGGGTTATACTGTTTCTAACAATGCCGCCAGTCGGCAGAAATGGAGGATACTTATGGAAGAAAAGAAAAAGGAAATGGAGCGTCTTGTAAAGATTTTTACCGGATGCATTGAGCAGCATGAGAATTATGAACTGCTGTATTCAAAGAAACTGGACTGTTATCTTCTTCTGGAACTGAATTCTTACAGGAAGGACGTGGAGACTGTAGACTGCTGCTATGAACCGAAGGAATTTTGCAAGAAGATGTTTGAGATCATTGCACAGGACGCGTTTGCGCTTTCAGAATTTGAGCATGACGAGCCGGATGAGCAGGAACAGGCGGAAATGAAACGGTCGTTGGGAGCTTATGTGGAACAGCTTCCGGAGTATAAGTATCTGGCGGATGAAGTGCTGGAGGGATATGGAGTAGTGGATTAACGAGCAGGAAAGAGAACAACGGATTATAAGAGATTTACAGCTATAGGCGGTGATCTGGGGCTGTTTTTATATAGATACTGTGATATACTAAAGGAAATTATTTGCATTTAACAATAAATCATATACGAATTACAAAGGAGAAACCATGGCGAGAAATATTAATATATTGAGAATATCGATAAGACTTAAAGAACTATTTGACACTTTTATTGATATGAGTGATGTTAAAAACGATCAACAATCTCATTTTGAAACACGCGCATTAGCAGCGATAGCGTTAATGATAAAATGTGGACTCGATTCTCAAATTTCTGCAAAGTATATAACAGATGGGTATCATGATATGGGAATTGATGCAATTTATTTGGATGATAATCAAAAAAAATTGTTCATTATACAAAGTAAATGGCGTAATTCGGGAAATGAATCTATTTCTCAGGAAGAGATGAGTTCTTTTGTAGAAGGGCTTAAACGTATTTTGAACTTTGATCTTAATGGGGCAAATAAAAAGATTCAAGCTAGACGTGATGATATAGAAACGGCTATTACGAAAATAGGGTATCAAATTCAGGCTATATATGTTCATACTGGTAAAGAAACGGCCAATACCTATGTTTTACGCCCTATGGATGAATTATTGGCTTCAACAAATGATGAGGTAAGCACGATATTGAATTTTGAAGAGGTGACATATAAAGATGTATACACCTTTTTGGCAAGAGGCGGCAACGTAGAAGATATTACTTTGGATGATATTGTATTATATAATTGGGGGAAGATTGACACACCATATGTGGCATATTATGGAATTATTGCTGCATCTGCTATTGGAGAGTGGTACAAGGAATACGGAAATTTACTTTTTGAAAAGAATATTCGTTTTTATAAGGGGAGAACGGATGTAAATGAAGGGATAAAACGAGTATTGCTTCAAAATCCTGAAAATTTTGTCTATTTTAACAACGGAATAAAAGTATTATGTAAATCGATAAAAAGAAAACCTCTTGCAAGTACAAATAATAATACAGGTTTATTTTCGTTAGAAGGAGTTTCTCTTGTTAATGGTGCGCAGACAACTGGCAGTATTTGTGCTGCATACCTGGAAAATAAGGAACAGGTAGATAAAGCTTATGTTATGGTTCAATTTATAGATTTGACAGGTGTATCTGAAGAGACGACATTACAGATTACAAAATTATCGAATACACAAAACAGAATTGAAAATAAAGATTTTGCAGCATTAGATCCAGAACAAGAAAGAATCAGGCAGGAATTGCGTTTTTCTCATTTTACATATCTTTATAAAGGTGGAGATGAAATTAGTGATTCAAGGCAGCAAATCACATCGGATGAAGCAATTATAGCATTAGCTTGTTTGTGGAGTGATCTGTCCTATTCAACCATAGCAAAAAGAAACGCAGGTGCATTATCAGAGGATATCAGTAGAGCTCCGTATAAAGCATTAATTAACCCTTCTACAAATACCTACCAGTTAATCAATGCAGTAATGATTGTAAGAACTGCAGAGGAACACTTACAAAATAAGAAAAATGGATTGTCAGGCAAAGAGTATCTTGTATGCACACATGGAAATAGATTTATGGAACACTGGATTTTACAAAAATTTAAAAGATATAAAGAGTTTTCTGAAACAGTTATGAAAGATTTTGAAGCAGAAGTAAAAGATATCATAGATGACATTGTGCCAAAAATTGTTGAGCAAATTAATACTACATATTCGGATTCATATCCAGCAAATATTTTTAAAAATAATACTAAGTGCAAGGAAATCGAAAAAAATATGCTGAAATAATCTTATTCATAGCAGCCCCGGCCACCACCGGGGCTGCTCTCACGTTCAGGAAAGGAGTTGATGTGAATGAAGTTGGTTCTGGCCGAGAAGCCCTCGGTTGCACAGGCGTTGTCGAAGGTGCTGAGGGCAACCAAACGCGGGGACGGTTATCTGGAAGGAAACGGCTATGTGGTAAGCTGGTGTGTAGGCCATCTTGTGGAGCTGGCTCCTCCGGAAGCATACGGCGAGCAGTATAAGAAATGGTGCAAGGAAGACCTCCCGATTTTTCCGGAGCCGTTTCAATATCAGGTTTCGGCGGCGACGAAAAAGCAGTTTGAAATTCTGAAAAAGCTGATGGCCCGTGAGGATGTAGAGAGTCTGGTCTGCGCGACGGATGCGGGACGGGAAGGGGAGCTGATTTTCAGACTGGTCTATCATCAATGCAGGTGCCGGAAGCCGTTTGAACGGCTTTGGATTTCTTCTATGGAGGACAGCGCCATCCGGGAAGGATTTAAAAACCTTCACCTATCAAGAGAATATGATGCTTTATACGAAGCGGCCCTGTGCCGGGAGCGTGCCGACTGGATTGTCGGGATCAACGCTACCCGGCTTTTTTCATGCCTGTACGGAACCACGCTGAATACCGGGCGGGTTATGTCTCCCACCCTGGCAATGGCCGTGGAAAGGGAGGCAGCCATTGCGGCATTCCAGCCGGAAGCCTTTTATCAGGTGCAGCTTTGCTTCGATGGTTTCAGCGTATCTGGCGAGCGCATGAAAAACCGTGAGGAAGCCGAGAACCTGGCTGCATCCTGCCGGAGAGAAGGCTCTGCCAGTATAGGAAAGATTGTGCAGACCGAAAAAACAGAAAAGCCTCCGGCTCTTTATGATTTAACTACCCTTCAGAGGGAAGCCAACCGGGTACTTGGCTATACTGCCCAGCAGACCTTGGACTATGTTCAGGCTCTTTATGAGAAAAAGCTGGTCACTTATCCCAGGACGGACAGCAGATTCCTTACGGAAGACATGGCGGAAATGCTTCCGAAGCTTGCCGCTGTGACGGCTGCCGCCTGCTTTCCGGAGGCTGGCACAGTGTCAGCGAATGCCGGACAAGTGATTAACAGTAAGAAGGTGACTGACCATCACGCCATTATTCCCACGAAAGAAGTGCAGAACGGTACTCTTTCAGAGCTTCCGAAAGGGGAATTGGAGATTTTGAAGCTGATTGCGAAGCGCCTGCTGTCAGCTGTAAGCGCCCCATGCCGATATGCGGAAACTACTGCAGAGATTTTCTGCGGCGGTACTGCTTTTACGGCAAAGGGGAAAACGGTTCTTTCTGCCGGGTGGAAGGGAATGGAAGAAAAATGCGGCTCGAAAAAGAAAAATGATAAGGAAAGTATCCTGCCACATTTACAGGAGAATACCACTCTTCCGCTTCTCTCCGCAGAGGTCAAAGAAGGAAAGACAACTCCACCAAAGCATTTTACAGAGGATACGCTTCTGCAGAGCATGGAGACGGCTGGTGCGGATGAAATGCCAGATGAGGCAGAGCGTAAAGGTCTGGGAACTCCAGCCACCCGCGCAGGCATTATTGAAAAGCTGGTGCAGAAGGGATTCCTGGAGCGGCGTGGAGATAAAAAGACCAGATATTTGATTCCTACACAGAAAGGGACTTCTCTGGTAACAATCCTTCCGGAACAGATTCAGTCTCCTTCCATGACAGCAGAGTGGGAAGAGAAACTTCTGCTGATTGAGCGTGGTGATTGCAGCGCAGGAATTTTCATGGAGGAAATCTGTGCAATGGTGCGGGAACTGACAGAGACTTATGAAGTGGTGAAAGGAGCGGATGTGCTGATGCAGAACAATGTCGTGATTGGGAGCTGCCCGCATTGCGGAGCAGAGGTAGTTGAGCGTAGAAAGGGCTGGTTTTGTTCAAACCGGGAATGCCGTTTTACTCTCTGGGCGGACAATGCTTTTTTTAACAAAATCGGCAAGCATATGACGAAACAGATCGCGGAGAAGCTGGTGCGGGACAGGCGTGTGAAGCTGAAGGACTGCAATAGTCAGAAGACGGGAAAGACCTATAATGCCACAGTTCTTCTGGAGACAGAAAATGACGGCAGGCCGCGCTTTAAAATGGAGTTTGAAAACGGGAAGGAATCAAAGCGATGAGCCGCCGATACCATCTGACGCTTGCAGAGCAGGAAACGGTGATCTTGTGGGATAATGAGCTGGATACCGCCAGCGTTTATACCCATGACCAGCGTCTGATCAATAAACTGAAAGCCCTCTCAGAAAAATATCCGGATCAGTACAAACTGGAACAGCGCGGGCCGCAGCGGGCTGTGACCTATACCGTTCCCAAAAAGAGTATCGGGATTCGGCCTCCCTATGGGGAAAGCCGCCGCCAGCGTGACATTGAAAATGCGAGGAAAAACGGGCTTCCTTTTATGAAGCCGCTGCAGGAGGGACAAGATGTCGAGAGATAAAATCGAGAAATGGGACGAGGTGAATGGGATTATTGCTCCGGAAAGAAGTCTTGAGGCCTTTCTGGAAAGCAGTACGGACACCTATGCGATTTTCCAGCTGAGAGACAGTGAAGACACGAGATACGAAAGATTTTTGTCTTACAACGCATTACAGAAGCAGGGAAAGGAACCGGAGATTGACCATTATGATGTGGTTTATCTGGCTCCGCTTCCACCATTCCAGGACAGAGAAATACTGCTTGAGCAGATGTTCGTGAGATTCAATTTTAATCATCCGGCAGATTTCAGGGGCCACAGCCTTTCTGTTAGCGATATCGTGGCACTCAACACTGGTGGAGAGGTATCCTGTCATTATGTGGATTCGGTCGGGTTCGTGGAGCTTCCGGGTTTCTTTTCCGGGAAAAATCATCTGCGGTCTGCCGAGGACAGTCTGGAACAGAATGACAACAGCCTGGATGGAGTGATAAACAATCTGCCTGACGCGCAGGCAGGCCGCAGCGGCGCGGAGGAAAGACCTTCCGTATTGGAACAGCTGAAAAGCCTGCATCCGTCTGGGAAAATGATGGCTCCATACCAGCCGACAGAACGAAGCAGGGAGTGAGAAGGTGGATTTTACAGGTGAAGAAAAAATACTGATGATGCTTTACAGCCCCGGAGACCGACCGGGGCTGTATCAAGCCCTTGGAGAAATGCGAAGACAGCTGGAATATGACGAGAGGGAGCTGAGGGCATTGACGGATCGGGTAATGGAAAAGCTGGAAAAGATGACGGATGAGGATTTTGACCAGCTGGAGCTTTATCCGGATATCTAAGACAGGGAGGAGGATGCGAATGGGAATCAAGGCGCGGCGTTATGCAGACATTCTGGCAGGCGCACCGGAATATGTGACAGGGCGGCAGGAGGAATGGAAAGCTTTTCTGGCTACGGCTGCCCGCAACTACAAATATCCCTATTATGACCAGCTGATGATTTATCTGCAGAGGCCCGAAGCAACTGCCTGTGCAGAATATGATTTCTGGTTCGATACCATGCACAGATATGTGAAGAGGGGAGCAAAGGGAATCGCCCTGGTGGACAACGAGGGGGATTTGCCGAGACTGCGGTATGTCTTTGATGTGGCAGATACCGGATCCAGAAGCAATTCACGTCCTGTCTGGCTCTGGCAGATGAAAGAAGAATACCGGAATCCGGTTATGGCTGCTCTGGAACGCGCCTATGGCGTCAGCGGAGAAAATCTGTCTCTGGAAGCACAGCTTGAACAGGTGGCTGGCCGTCTGGCTGCCGACTACTGGATGGATTACGGCAGGCAGATCAGCGGCATCGTTGCGGACAGCTTCCTGGAAGAGTATGATGAATTTAACATAGGAACTGTATTTCGGAAGGCTGCGCAGGCTAGCATTGCCTATACCCTCTCTGTCAGATGCACAGAGGAAGGGGAAAACCAGTTTGAGCCGGAGGATTTTAGGGATGTTTCTGATTTCAACACCCGCCAGACAGCCGTCGCGCTGGGAACTGCCGTCAGCAGTCTTTCAGGAGAAGTGTTCCGGGAAATAGAGAGGGCCATCCGGGATTATGAACGGACAAAAGCCCAGGAAAGGAGCCAGAACTATGCAGAAAGAAATAACATACAGACAGGAAGGGGATTATCTGCTTCCGGAGATCGAACTGAGCGTGACGACGGAGAAACCTCTGGGCAAATACGGAAGGATGCGCAGGGCATATCTGAAGGAGAACAATCCGATACTGTACAGCGATCTGGTACTGACGGAGCAGCTGTTTCCTCATCTTCAGGAAATCGACGAGACAGCGCACCGGAGGCTGGATCAGCTGATGAAGGAACTTCTGGAGAAGAATCCAGCGCCGGACAAAAAGTCGAACCAGATGGATTGGGTACGCCACTTAAACAGTCTGAAAGCACAGGCGGAAGAGATAATACTGGCGGAACTTATCAACAATTAAGTCTGTTTCCTTCGGAAGCGGATCAGATAGCGGCCATAGACCACTCAGAACCAGCGGAGAGCATGAAGCCCTCCGCTTTTTCTGTGCCTGAAGAAGAGGTAGAAAAGATACTTGCGAAAGGTACTCTGATAAAGGATGGAAAACTTCGGATTACTGCATCCTATGATCGAGAGGATAGTCCAAAAGAACGTATAAAGCTCATAAAAGTAGAATACGGTATTGGCGGCGGCAGCTATCATTATCTTGATGGAACGAAAGGCTTTGTGGACGTCAGTGGAAAGGGGATCTGCTTTCGGAACTATGATTATGACAGCTCGCAGCTTCTGCACTGGCCGGAGATAGAAGCGATCCTTAGCAGAATGATCCGGGAGGGACGCTATCTGAATGCTGAGGAACAGGAACGGTACGATGAGCAAGAAAATTCAAAAGAGGCAGAAAATGAGGGCAGACCCACCGCAACGCGAATGGCTGATGCGCTTTTAACTGGAGACAGCGTTTATCTTGAGGGGACGCAGTATATTGTAGAACATGTCTGGACATTCGACGTGGAGCTTCGTGACCCGGCGCAGGCATATCCGATTTCCCGGGTGGAGAATAAAGATAATCTGGACAGGATGCTTGAGCAGGATGAGCGCAACCGATGGCTTCAGGAGTATGTAATTCCTCTTGCTTCAACGGCAGAGATTCCGGCTCAGAACTACCGGATCACAGATGAGCATCTGGGGGAAGGCGGCCCGAAGGCAAAATACGAGCACAATGTGGCGGCTATCCGCACTCTTTTCGCATTGGAACAGGAAAACCGGAATGCTACGCCCGAAGAACAGTCTGTCCTTGCTCAGTATGTGGGCTGGGGCGGTCTGCCGGATGCCTTTGATCCGGAGAAAGCAGGCTGGGCGCGGGAATATCAGGAGCTGAAAGGCCTTCTGTCTGAGCAAGAGTATGAAATGGCAAGGGCCAGCACGTTGAACGCTCATTACACCAGCCCGACTGTGATCAAAGCGATTTATGAGGCAGTTGGCGGCATGGGTTTTACTTCTGGAAATATTCTGGAGCCGTCTATGGGTGTGGGTAATTTCTTCGGCCTTCTTCCGGATGAAATGAGCGGCAGCCGTTTGTACGGCGTAGAGTTGGATTCCATTAGCGGGCGGATCGCTCAGAAACTCTATCCAAATGCGGAGATAACCGTTGCCGGATTTGAGACTACGGACCGCAGGGGCTTCTATGATCTGGCTGTCGGAAATGTCCCTTTTGGGAATTACCGTGTATCAGATAAGCCCTATGACAAGCTGGGATTTTCCATCCATAACTATTTTTTTGCCAAAGCGTTGGATCAGGTTCGCCCTGGCGGTATCGTGGCTTTTGTTACCAGCCGCTACACGATGGATTCCAAAAATCCGGACGCAAGGCGTTATCTGGCACAGCGGGCGGAACTACTGGGAGCGATCCGACTTCCCAATAATGCCTTTAAAGCCAACGCAGGGACAGAAGTAGTCTCAGACATTATTTTTCTTCAGAAGCGGGAACATCCCATTGATATGGAACCGGAGTGGGTGCGTCTGAGATTTACGCAAGAAGGATTCCGGCTGAACAGCTATTTTGCGGAGCATCCGGAAATGGTTCTGGGAAGACTGTCTGCGGAAAATACTCAGTATGGCCGGGAAGAATATACCGTTGAGCCTATTCCCGGCGCAGACCTGGCGGAGCAGCTGCATCAGGCAGTATCCCGGATTCACGGCCAGTATCAGACTGTCGAGACGGTGCTTGTGGAAGGGGAAGACACTCAGCGGGTTATTCCGGCAGATCCCAATGTGAAGAACTATTCTTATACCGTTGTGGACGGCGCGGTGTATTTCCGGGAAAATTCTGTCATGCTCCCGGTGGAATTAAACGAAACGGCCAAAGGACGGATACGGGGCCTGGTGGAGCTTCGTCAGGCGGTAAATGAGCTGATTGATTACCAGATGGAGGACTATCCGGAGGAAGATATTCACGCAAAACAGCAGGAACTGGACACGCTCTATGATAAGTTTACTGCGGAGTACGGCTTGATCAATTCCCGCAGCAATGCCCAGGCATTTGCGGATGATTCTTCCTATTACTTGCTCTGTTCCCTGGAGAATATCAATGAGAACGGCGAGTTGGAAAGTAAGGCGGATATGTTTACGAAACGTACTATCCGCCCGGAACGCCATGTCACTCATGTGGACACGCCCAGCGAAGCCCTGGCAGTCTCCATCGGAGAACGGGGCAAGGTGGATCTGCCGTTTATGGCAGAGCTTCTTGGTACACCCGGCGAATATGAGGCTATCACGGAAGAACTAAAGGGAGTCATCTTCAAAGATCCGTTGTCTTCTGAACAGCCGGAAGCGGGCTGGCAGACTGCAGATGAGTATCTTTCCGGGAATGTCCGTGAGAAACTGCGGATTGCTCAGACAGTTGCCAAAAGTGACAGCGCCTTTGCAGTCAATGTAGAGGCGCTGACGAAGGCGCAGCCAAAGGATCTGGACGCTTCTGAGATTGACGTTCGTCTGGGCGCTACCTGGATTGAACCGGACGATATCCAGCAATTTATGCAGGAAACCTTTGAGACGCCCTTCTATCTGCTCCGTTCCATCGAGGTGCGTTACTCTCCTATCACCGCAGAGTGGCAGATAAGCGGGAAAAGCGCGGTCAGCCGGAACAATGTGGCGGCCTATACCACTTATGGCACAGAACGGGCCAATGCCTACCGGATTCTGGAGGAAACGCTGAACCTGAAGGATATCCGGATTTATGACACAGTAGAAGATCTGGACGGTAAACAAAAGCGTGTCCTGAATAAGAAAGAGACAACACTGGCCCAGCAGAAACAGCAGGCTATCAAGGATGCGTTTCAGGATTGGATCTGGCAGGAGCCGGAGCGTCGGGAGCGGCTGTGTAACCGTTATAACGAACTGTTCAATTCCACAAGGCCGCGGGAATATGACGGCAGCCATATCCATTTCGTCGGCATGAATCCCGATATTAAACTCCGGCCTCACCAGCGCAATGCCATCGCTCATGTGCTTTACGGGGGAAATGTTCTGCTGGCCCATGAGGTCGGCGCAGGAAAGACCTTTGAAATGGCTGCGTCCGCCATGGAATCCAAACGTCTGGGGCTTTGTCAGAAATCCCTCTTTGTGGTGCCAAATCACCTGACGCTTCAGTGGGCCAATGAATTTCTGCGGCTGTATCCCAGCGCGAAGCTGCTGGTAGCGTCCAAAAAGGATTTTGAGACAGCGAACCGGAAGAAATTTTGCGCCCGGATTGCCACCGGGGATTATGACGCGGTGATCATCGGACATTCCCAATTTGAGAAGATACCCATCAGCGCGGAACGGCAGGAACGGCTACTCCGGGAGCAGATTGATGAAATTACCAATGCGCTGAGTGAGATAAAATTCCGGAGAGGCGACAGTTTTACTATCAAGCAGATGGAAAAGACCAGAAAATCCCTGCAGACGAGGCTGGATAAATTATTGGGTGCCGACAGAAAGGACGATGTGATTACCTTCGAGCAGCTAGGTGTGGACAGGCTGTTTGTGGATGAGAGTCATGCGTTTAAGAACCTTTTCCTTTTTACAAAAATGCGTAATGTAGCGGGGCTTTCGACCTCCGAGGCGCAGAAATCACAGGATATGTTCCTGAAATGCCGCTATATGGACGAACTGACCGGAGGGCGCAGCGTGGTATTTGCCACAGGAACGCCTGTCAGCAACTCCATGACGGAGCTTTATACGGTCATGCGCTATCTTCAATACGGAACTCTTCAACAGAAAGGTCTGACTCATTTTGACTGCTGGGCCTCCACCTTTGGAGAGACGACAACGGCTATCGAGCTGGCCCCGGAGGGAACCGGATACCGGGCGAGGACGAGGTTTGCGAAGTTTTTTAATCTCCCGGAACTGATGGCCATGTTTAAGGAAGTGGCAGATATTAAAACCAGCGACCAACTGAACCTGCCAGTACCGGAGGCAAAATTTGAGACTGTGGTGGTTCAGCCTTCGGAGCACCAGCAGGCCATGGTGGCGGAACTGTCGGAACGGGCTGTGGCAGTCCACAGCGGTATGGTGGATTCTACCGTGGACAATATGCTTAAAATCACCTCTGACGGCAGGAAGCTGGGACTGGATCAGCGGCTGATGAATCCGCTGCTTCCGGATGATCCAGGAAGTAAAGTCAACGCCTGTGTTTCCAATGTACTGCGGATCTGGGAGGAGGGAACAGAGGAACGGCTGACACAGCTTCTCTTCTGTGATCTCTCCACGCCGAAGAATGACGGCACCTTCAATGTCTATGACGATATCCGCTCCAAACTGATTGCGGCGGGTGTGCCGGAGCAGGAAGTGGCCTTTATCCATACGGCAGATACCGAAGCGAAAAAGAAAGAATTATTCGCCAAGGTGCGAAGCGGCCAGGTCCGAATTCTCATGGGCAGCACACAGAAAATGGGGGCCGGAACCAATGTGCAGGACAGGCTGATCGCCGTTCATCATCTGGATGTGGGCTGGCGGCCTTCCGATATGACCCAACGTAATGGCCGTATCATCCGGCAGGGAAACCAGAATAAAGAAGTGCAGATCTATCAGTATGTGACGGAGAAAACTTTTGACGCTTATCTCTTTCAGACTCTTGAAAATAAGCAGAAATTTATCAGCCAAATCATGACGTCCAAATCTCCGGCCCGTTCCTGCGACGACGTGGATGAGCAGGCACTCTCCTATGCCGAGATAAAAGCCTTATGCGCCGGAGATCCGCAGATTAAAGAAAAAATGGATCTGGATATTGAAGTGGCCCGGCTGAAGGTGCTGAAAGCAGACCACATGAGCCAGCATTTCCGGCTGGAAGACCGTCTGCTGAAATACTTTCCGGCGGAGATTGAAAAGAGCCAAGAAATAATCCGGGGACTGATTGCGGATATCCAGACTGCCGCGTCTCATCCCCATCCGGCAGACGGCTTTGCGGGTGTGAAAATCGGCGATGCAGTCTTTACGGAAAAAACCGATGCCGGGAAAACAATCATTGAGGCGTGCCGGAACCTGAAAGGTGACGGGCCGGTTCCTCTGGGGGAGTATCGAGGATTTTCCATGGAGCTTTGTTTTAATGCCTTTTCTAAGGAATTTGAAGTGATCCTGAAGGGAACCTTAAGCCACAAAGTAACTCTTGGAGAAGACGCGAGGGGCAATCTCATCCGGATGGACAATGCTTTGTCCGGGCTTTCGGGCAGACTGGAACGGGTGCAAAATGGGCTGATGAATCTGGAAAACCAGCAGAATGCCGCCAGGGAAGAACTGCAGAAGCCCTTTCCACAGGAACGGGAGCTTGCGGAGAAATCAGCCAGACTGGCGGAGCTGGACGCGGCGCTGAATATGGATGATTCCCATCCAGAAGCCGAACACATTTCAGATGAGCAGGAGCTAGTGAGACGGCCATCTGTGCTTGCAGATTTAAAGTCTAGGGCGGGATATTCTCCGATACCGAAGCGAGAAACAGAAAGGGAGGAGGCTGTGCTGTAATGGAGAAAAAGGATCAGGAGCTGCATTTCTTTGTGACGAAAAGCGATCAGGAACGAATCCATCAGAAAATGGCTGAGATGGGGATACACAGTAAAAGCGCGTATCTCCGAAAAATGGCACTGGACGGTTACTGCGTGAAGCTGGATCTGCAGGATGTGAAGGAACTGGTTTCTCTCCTGCGCCGCTGCAGCAACAACCTGAACCAATATGCGAAGCGGGCGAATGAGACAGGAAGCATTTATCAGGAAGACATCCGGGATCTGCAGGCGCGGCTGGATGAAATCTGGCAGTGCGCCAGGGAACTGCTTTCCCGTCTCGCATCGATCCGATAACCTCTTTTGTAAACTTGGCAGGCGGGAAGCACTCCTGTATAATGAGGGTACGAAATGATTTCACGAAAGAAAGGACGTTGAATATGTGGCTTTTAAAACTTCCCTTTAAGATACTTGCGCTTCCCGTCATTCTTCTGCTGGGCGTTTTCTGGGTGCTGGGCAAGATCATGACAAACCTGTCCGCCTTTGTGGTGGGAATCTTCATGCTGTTCATTTTTCTGGTAGGTATCTTCTGTGCTTTTCAGGGCCAGTGGGGCAACGTGGCGTTTCTCATCGGCGTGGAAGTGGCCTGCCTGGTTCTGCAGTATGGGGCCATGATGATTGTAGATATCTCCGGCTCCATCAACGGCGCACTGGTACGGTTTCTTCATTCCTGAAAGGAGCTGTGATGGACAAAGAATTTATTCGGAAATACTGCGAAAGCGTTTATCCGGAATTGGAAGTGACAGCTGTAAAGTGCAACGAAAAATATCAGCATCTGAAGGAAATCTTTAAGAAACAGGAGGACGAATTTGAAAAAGCCATTGGTGACCGGAAGCTGTTTATGATGTATGAAGAACTGCTGGCTGACTATATGGATATGGAACATGAAATGGCCGTGAGCGTATATCTTCTCGGAGCCGAAGATCGCGAAAAGATGCTGCGGTAAAAGTCAAAGGGGCTGTCTTAAGGGCGGCTCCTTTTCTGATGGGAAGGAGGCGAAGGAATGGCGGCATGCAGACTGATTGCGCTCCATATCAATAAGGGAAAAACTATCGCTCAGTGTCTGGCAGATAGAACGGACTATTCACAGAATGCAGAGAAAACCAACGGTGGCGAATATATCAGCTCCTACGAGTGTGACCCTGAGACTGCCGATCAGGAATTCCTTCTCTCCAAACGCCAGTATCTGCAGATGACCGGACGAACGCAGGAGCATGATGTGATTGCCTACCAGATCCGCCAGTCCTTCAAACCGGGGGAAATTACGCCGGAGGAAGCCAATGAAATCGGCTACGAGCTGGCCATGCGTTTTACCAAGGGGAAGCACGCATTTCTGGTGGCGACTCACATAGATAAGGCCCATATCCATAATCACATCATATATAATTCCACGACCCTGGACTGCCTGCACAAATTCCGGGATTTACGGCGTTCCGGTCTGGCGGTGCAGCGGCTCAGCGATATGATCTGTCTGGAGCATGGGAAATCCGTGATCAAGCCGAGGCCATACAAGGAGCGAACAAAGAGGACAGGTTATCCCAGACGCCCCTGCCATCGTGATGATATCCGGCTGGCAATCGACCGGGCACTTCTGAAAAAACCGAAGGACTTTGAAGAACTGATTCGACTTCTTGTGGAGGCAGGATTCGAATATAAAGACGGGAAACAGCCATCGCTCCGTGGTAAGGACAGCGGGCGTTTTCTGCGCTTCCGCTCTCTCGGAGAAGGCTATACCGTTGAAGATCTGAAAGCAGCATTGGCTGGCAAAGGAAGACATCCGGTTAAAAGCGGTAAACCGCAGAATCACAGGCGCACGCTGGATCTTCCCATTAACATTCAGGAGAAACTGGCCGCCGGAAAAGGCGCAGGATATGAGCGGTGGGCGAAGGTGTATAATCTGAAAGCGGCGGCAAAAGCGATCCTGTTTCTGCAGGAAAAGGATATCCACACTATGGAGCAGCTCCGGAAAACAACGGAGGATATCACTCATCATAGCCACGAACTCTTGGATTCTGTGAAACAGTCTGAGAAAAGACTGACGGAGATAGCGATCCTGCGGAAGCATATCGTCAATTATGCAAAGACCAGAGAGACTTATATCGCATACCGCAAGGCAGGTTACAGCCGGAAATTCTATGAGGCGCATCGAGAGGCACTGACGCTTCACAAGGCGGCAAAGGAAGCTTTTGATCAGCTGGGAATCAAAAAGATTCCGAAAGTGAAAGAATTGAATGCGGAGTATGCGAAAGTTCTGGAAAGCAAGAAGAAAACCTATGCAGAGTACAGGAAGGTACGGGCTGAAATGCAGGATTATCAGATTGCACTGAAAGTGGCTGAGGCGTGTGTAGGTGAAGAGGCCGAGAAGGAAATGCTTCAGAAGGAACAGGAGCAGGGACAGGCGCAGAGTCAGGAACGGTAGTGTATAGAAGATTCCCCGGTGCAGTGGATCACAGAATGGTGGTCTGCTGTGCCGGGGATTTTTGCTGTTTTGCGACTCTTGCTATGTGATAGATTTGGCTTTGACGTCTATGCCGTAAAGCGTCCAATAGGACGCGCAGCCATCACCTGTGGTGATGATCTCAAGGGGATTGGGGATATGCCCCAACAAGCTGTTTGAAGAGGTTTACGCGGAAGCGGAAATCTCGAAAACGAGCATTCCTGGACAGGAATGCCCTGCTTGCGAATTTGTGCGTATAAGAATTGCGACCCGTAAATTCAGAAACATTGGCAAAATATATAGAATAACAAGTATATATTTGCTACAAGAGATAAAAACATAGTTATAACTATATTTTTTGTTGTATTTGCAAGGAGATATGCTATAATTCATAATGGAGTGATTATGAACGAAGACATTTTGAAAAATATAAAGATTGAAGAAAGGATTGGTGAAGCAATGGCTGTCAGCTATAAAAGACTTTGGAAATTATTGATCGATCGTGATATGAAAAAAAAGGATTTAGCTGAAAAGGCTAATCTGAGCAGTTATACAATCAATAAAATGAATCGAGGCGATAATGTGACAACGGATACGCTCGTAAAAATATGTACCGTTCTCAACTGCACCTTTGATGATATTATGGAAATGGTTCCTGATGAAAAATCATGATGCCTGTTTTTGTTGGACAGCGCCTTTGACACATTACTGATTAAAGGATTATGAGGAGATTAGTAAATGGAGTTAATTAACAATACAACAAAAACATTAAGAGATGATTTGGCTGTTGAAATTAAGAAAGGAAGCAAAATTTCTATTGCGGCATCCTGTTTCTCGATTTATGCCTTTCAGGAATTAAAGAAAGAACTGCAAGGTATTGATGAGCTGAGATTTATTTTTACCTCCCCCACATTTACAACGGAAAAAGCCAAAAAAGAGAAAAGGGAATTTTATATTCCCCGGTTGAATAGAGAGCGCAGTTTGTATGGAACAGAGTTTGAAATAAAACTCAGAAATGAATTAACACAAAAAGCCATTGCCAAGGAGTGTGCCGAATGGATTCGTCAGAAAGTTACATTCAAATCCAATGTAACAAATGAACACATGATGGGATTTATCAATTTGGATGACAAGAATTATATGCCTATCAATGGTTTTACTACTGTGGATTTGGGCTGTGAGCGTGGCAATAACGCTTATAATATGGTTCAGAAAACAGAAGCGCCATTTTCAACCGCCTACATAGAGTTGTTTGAAAGCATTTGGAATGATAATACAAAATTGCAGGAAGTTACGGATGAAATCATAGAAAATATTACAGCCGCTTATAATGAAAATTCTCCAGACTTCATCTACTTTGTAACATTGTATCACATTTTCAACGAGTTTCTGGAGGATGTATCGGAAGATAATCTTCCGAATGAAGCTACCGGATTCAAGGAAAGCAAAATCTGGTCAATGCTTTATAATTTCCAGAAGGATGCGGTTCTTGCAATCATTAGTAAGCTGGAAAAGTACAATGGGTGCATTTTGGCAGATAGTGTCGGTCTTGGTAAAACTTTTACAGCCTTGGCAGTTATTAAGTATTACGAGAACAGAAATAAGTCCGTGCTTGTACTGTGTCCCAAAAAATTGACCAATAACTGGAATACTTACAAAGACAACTATGTGAACAATCCTATCGCTGCGGATCGCCTGCGCTACGATGTTCTTTACCATACAGACTTGAACCGTACGCACGGAACGTCCAATGGCTTGGATTTGGACAGGCTGAACTGGAGCAATTACGATTTGGTTGTAATTGATGAATCTCATAACTTCCGTAATGGTGGGAAACTGTCTGGCGAGGATAACGAAAAGGAAAACCGTTATCTGAAATTGTTGAATAAGGTTATCCGCAAAGGTGTCAAAACGAAAGTCCTGATGCTATCGGCGACTCCGGTAAATAATCGTTTCAATGACCTGAAAAATCAGCTGGCGCTTGCATATGAAGGCAATACCGAACTGATTGATGATAAACTGAACACCACTCGCAGCATTGATGATATTTTTAAAAGTGCACAGAGAGCGTTCAACACCTGGAGCAAATGGGAACCTGCGGAGAGGACAACTGAGAATTTGCTTCGTATGTTGGATTTCGATTTTTTTGAGGTTTTAGATTCTGTAACGATTGCCCGATCCCGGAAGCATATTCAGAAGTATTATGATACTACGGACATTGGAACATTTCCGACCAGATTGAAGCCGATTTCATTAAGACCTCCGCTTACCAGTCTGAAGAAAGCTATTAACTATAATGAGATTTACGAACAGCTGACACTGTTGTCCCTGTCAATTTATACACCCTCTCATTTTATTCTTCCAAGTAAAATGGAGAAGTATGCTGAATTGTATGAGGACAATAAAGTAAATATTGGTTTTACTCAGGCAAACCGGGAACAGGGTATCCGGCGTTTGACAGCAATCAATCTGATGAAACGTATGGAAAGCTCTGTGTATTCTTTTAATTTGACATTGAAGAGAATCCTTGAACTGATTGATTCAACAATACACAGCATTGACACTTACGATAAAACATCCTCTGTCAAACTTGATTTGACAGATATTACCAATATTGATGATTACGACAGCGAAGATCAGAACGGTGACGAGCTGTTCACTTTTGGGAAAAAAGTCAGGATTGAAATCGGAGACATGGACTATAAGTCCTGGAGAGATAGTCTTGTGAAAGACCGTGAAGTTCTTGAGCTGCTGACCCTGATGGTTGGGGATATTACGCCTGAGTATGATTCCAAGCTTCAGGAGTTGTTCCGAGTTATCAGGAATAAATTGGAGCATCCGATCAATGACGGAAACAAGAAGATTATTATCTTCACAGCCTTTGCGGATACAGCAGGCTATCTTTACGATAATGTAAGCAAATTTGTGATGGATAATTTCGGGCTGAATACAGCGATGGTATCCGGATCTGTAGAAGGACGTACAACCGTTCCGAAACTCCGCAGCGACCTGAATACCGTGCTGACTTGCTTCTCTCCGATTTCCAAGGACAAGCATCTTTTAATGCCAGGGGATAAAACGGAAATTGATTTCCTGATTGCAACGGACTGTATTTCTGAAGGTCAGAACCTGCAGGACTGTGATTATCTGATCAACTATGACATCCACTGGAATCCTGTTCGCATCATTCAGCGTTTCGGGCGTATCGACCGTATCGGAAGTAAAAACACTTACATCCAGCTGGTGAATTTCTGGCCGGATGTAACACTTGACGAGTATATCGACCTGAAGGCAAAAGTCGAGACTCGTATGAAAATCGTGGATATGACCGCAACTGGCGATGACAATCTTTTGAGCGAAGAAGAAAAGACTGACCTTGAATATCGCAAGGCACAGTTGAAACGGTTGCAGGAAGAAGTTGTGGATATTGAAGATATGTCATCGGGTATTTCCATTATGGATTTGGGGCTGAATGAATTCCGTCTGGATTTGCTGGAATATATCAAGCATCATCCGGATATTGATAAAACTCCATTCGGACTTCACTCTGTAGCAGCTGCATCAGAGGACACACCGGCAGGAGTCATCTATGTTCTGAAGAATCGTTCCAATAGTGTGAATATTGATAATCAGAACAGATTGCATCCGTTCTATATGGTTTATATCAGCAATGAAGGGGAAGTGATTTGTGATCATCTTTCTCCAAAGCAGATGCTGGATAAGATGCGCTTCCTTTGTAAAGGGAAGACGGAACCTATTCCTGAACTGTACCGCCAGTTTAATAAAGAGACTCGTGATGGGCGGAATATGTCTGCACTCTCCAAACTGCTGGGAGAAGCTATTTCTTCTATCATTGAGGTAAAAGAAGAAAGTGATATTGACAGCTTCTTAGGCGGCGGTCAGATCAGCTTTCTCACAAATGAAATAAAAGGACTGGATGACTTTGAACTGATTTGTTTCCTGGTTGTCCGATACCATAGAAAGTGAGGTGGGATAATGCTTGGTTTGCCAAAGGCTACCGAATTAAATAAGCAGCTTCCCAAGAATGCGATTTATGCGAAGTTCCAAATGAACACCGCAGAGAGAGCGAAAATAGATGCTGATATTTCAAGAATCACCATTGTAAACGAGGTGTCCCCAGCAAAAATAAATATTGCAGATGGCGAGCGAGTGAAAGCATTCTTTGTCCTTCTGGTAGCTCTGAAAAGGAAAGATTTTGAGGACAAGACCATTATCACGATTTCAAAGCTGATTCCACAGAATGTGCTGCTGGTATCGGAGTGTGATGGAGAAGCAAAACTTGCCATTTACCACACGAAGCTGATGCAGACAGATTGGAAGCGAAAAGAAGATCTTTCCATTGAGCTGAAGGGATTAAATATGGATGCCGTTTGGGAGAATATCATTGTTCAAATCGGCGGTATCACGATAGAACAGGGAAACACCTTAGATGAGCAGATAGCGGTTGATGAGCAGCGAATGAAAATTCAAAAGGAAGTCGACCGTTTGACAAAGGCTGCAAGGATTGAAAAGCAGCCGAAGAAAAAGTTTGAGCTGGCGCAGCAGATCAATGTGCTGAAAAAACAGCTTGCCGACAGTTAAAATTGATTTTATACGGCAAAAGGAGTGATACAGATGCCATTGGACAATAATGCTCTTGAAACCTTATCAATCAGCGCAGTTAAGAATAGCATTGTTATGTGCGATTATCTTAGTCAGTTTATAAACGACAATGATAAGGAACCGTCTTGGGATGGGGCTGTATATATTTATGGCGATAAAAACAAAACAAAGGATAAGTTGAAGGGACGTATGCCTGTCCAAGTTAAAGGGACGGAATGTAGCGATTTTTCAAAAGAAGAAATTTCTTTCTCCATGTCAACAGTTGATTTGAGAAATTATTTATACGACGGCGGATGTATTCTGTTTGTTGTATATATCGGAAATGCGGGATTGACAAATAAAATATATTATGCCGAGCTTACCCCTATCAAACTCCGTCAATTACTGCAGGAAGCTGGTAATCAAGGCAGCAAGGTGGTTCATCTGAAACCGTTCCCTTCTGATAACAACAAGAAGGCTACCATCTTCTTGAATTGCCTACAAAATTGCCAGAAGCAGGCGAGCTTTAAGGAAGGTAAATTATTCTCGCTAAAAGAATTGGAGGAACAAGGACTTTTAGAGAATATTGTTATTCCCTTCTCTGGCGTAGGGATTGATGATCCACAAATGGCACTGGTGAGTAATGAGGTTTACTTGTATGCCAAGGTAAAGGGATGTTCCATTCATCAGCCTATTGATGTGATACCGGAGGATATGCATACACAGCAGACTGTAGATGCAGAAGTCACTATTGATGGTAAGCTGTTTTACACAGGATACAATATAATCAAGAGTGCGGGAAAAGTCATTTTTCGTTTTGGTGAAAGCCTTACAATAAAATTTACTGATCCGGAGAAACCTTGCGAAATTAAATATAAGAACTCGGATAAAATTCGAGTTCTTGCAAAAGATCTTGATTTTATACTCTCTTACCTCGATAACGGCTCATACCAAGTGAATGGAATTGATTTTCCTTTCGATTATGATGGAGCCAATTTAGAAAACTTCAATATAGAGAAGGAAAAGGAACATCTTGACTTCGCTAAAAAAATAGTAAGGCTTCTTGACCTTTTGGGCTGTTCTGAAGATATAAACATCAATGATATGGAAGCCGAGGATTGGCGTAATTTGAACCGATTGATGGTGGCGTTCATTGACAAACAACCTGTTAGCGGCTTGAAAAATGATTTGCCCCCTGTTTGTTGCATGAAAGTAGGTAATTTGAGATTTGTCTTTTATTTCAAGAGATGCGAGGGAGAAAATAAAGGAAAATACGAAATATTCGACTTTTTTAAGACTGAATTTAGTGTGGCTTATGATGGCAGAAACGGCGAAAAACTTCCAATCTCACAGTTTTGTATTCTTCACACAGACGATTTCTTGACACTTGACAACATTGATTTCGATGTTTTGCTGCCATCTTTTCAAAAGACAGAACATCACTACGATACATTTAATAGGGCTAATTGGTTTCTCCTTGACCTGCTATTGGCTTGCGATCAAGCCAAGGGAAAACGTAAAGAAAAGATAATAAATATCTGCGATAAGTTTAGTGAATGGATTTCAGCTGCACCCGACGATGAACTTGATTATGAGGTTAAAACACTTAATTGCCTACAGGTTGTAAGGCGAATGCGTGATTTTTCTTTGGATGAAGTTAGTTCTCTATATGGGATGATTGAAAATCCTAATACAAGAGAGGATAGTCGTGTTGGTGCATATTTGCTTTTAGGGCAGCAACAGGCAGCAGAGATTCATTTCGCTAGACTATCAGAGGAAGAACAGAAAAGTTTTAGAAATTACCCAATATATCATTATTGGAAACAGGAGGATACAGATAATGGATAAATTGAAAATGCACACGCCCAACAAGGCAGATGAAAATTTCAAAAAGCTGGCAGCATTGTTCCCGAATGCTGTCACAGAAACGATCAACGAGAACGGCGAAGTAGTTCGTGCCATTGATAAGGATGTTCTGATGCAGGAAATTTCCTGCACGGTAGTTGATGGCAATGAGGAACGCTATCAGTTCACATGGCCGGATAAGAAGAAATCAGTTCTTCTGGCAAATGCGCCTATTTCCAAAACCCTGCGCCCGTGCCGTGAAGAAAGCGTGGGGAAAGACGGTACACCTGGCGGCTTTGATTCCGAAAACCTCTATATCGAGGGAGACAACCTGGAAGTGCTCAAGCTCCTGCAAGAAACTTATTTGGGCAAAGTTAAGATGATCTATATTGACCCTCCTTATAATACGGGAAATGACTTTGTGTATGAGGATGATTTTGCACAGAGCACAGAGGAATACATGGCAAACAGCGGACAGTTTGATGAGGAAGGCAATCGACTTGTCAAAAATCTTGACAGTAATGGTCGTTTTCACACTGACTGGCTTAACATGATCTATCCTCGTTTGAAGATTGCAAAAAATCTTCTCTCTGATGATGGTGTTATCTTTATTAGCATTGATGATAGTGAAGCAAACAATTTGAAAAATGTTTGCGATGAAATATTTGGAGCCGTTAATTTCATTTCACAGTTAATTTGGCAGAACAAAAAAGGCGGTGGTAATGATTCAAAATATATTGCTATTGAGCACGAGTATATTTTGGTATATGCTCGAAATAAGGCTGAATTGACAGACTTTTATGAGGCGTATTCAGGAGACTATATCAAGCGTTATAAGGAAGAAGATGAACTCGGACGATTTTTCTGGGATACTTTTAAGAGAAAATCTGGTAAGCAATACTATCCTATTATCTGCCCGGATGGGACGGTTCTTCAATATGACGATGATGGAAATCCTATTAGCTGGCTCCGCTCAAAGGCTCGTTTTGAATCTGATGTAAAAGCAGGAGAAGTTCGCATTGTTAAACTGGGGGAAAAATGGTCTGTTCAATTTAAGCAGCGTATTCCTCTCGGCAAAACGCCAAGAAGTATTTTTACTACAGAAACAGTTCTTACCGACGAAGGTACTACAAGCACTGGGTCAAATGATGTGTATGAATACTTTAAGAAAGATGTTTTCTCCAATCCAAAGCCCGTAGAGTTGATTAAGTTCTTGCTTGGATTTGGTTTACAAAAAGATGATATTATTCTTGATTTCTTTAGTGGTTCAGCGACAACAGCAGAAGCGGTTATGCGTTCTAATACCGAAGGGAAGGGATGTAAATATATTCTTGTGCAGGTACAAGAGGATATTGATCCTATGCTCAATAGTGCATCTGCTAACGCTAAACGTGTTGCAGAAAATGCAGTATCTATTTTAGATGAACTTAATCGTCCGCATATAATTCCAGAGCTTGCAAAAGAACGTATCCGTCGTGCCGGCAAGAAAATCAAAGAGGACAGTCCTTTGACAACGCAAGATCTCGACATCGGTTTCCGTGTGCTCAAATGCGACACCTCTAACATGAAGGATATCTACTATAGTCCTGCCGATTACGAAGCAGATTTGTTCGACTTTATGACTGACAATATCAAAGAGGACAGAACTCCGGAAGACCTGCTGTTCCAGGTAATGCTTGATTTGGGTATCGAACTTTCCAGCAAAATTGAAGAAACTGTGATTGCCGATAAGAAAGTATTTGATGTTGCCGATGGATTCCTGATTGCCTGCTTCGATGCCGACGTGAACGATGAGACAATCAAGGCGATTGCTCAGAAGCAGCCGTATTATTTTGTGATGCGTGACAGCTCCCTGGCAAATGACAGTGTCGCTGCGAATTTCGAGCAGATTTTTACTGCATACAGTCCAGACACAGTAAGGAAGGTGCTGTAATATGGCGGATAAAAAGAAAAAAGAATTGACGATCCGCAGCTCGGCGGCGGAATATTTGACCTTTGTGGCTTCCACCGGAGAGAGTGATACCAGCTTTGAAATGCGCTATGAAGACGAAAATATCTGGCTGACTCAGAAAATGATGGCAGCGCTGTATGATGTGACCAAGCAGACGATTTCTCAGCATATAAACCGGATTTATGCGGACGGTGAGCTGACGCCGGAGGCAACTGTCAAGAAATACCTGACAGTTCAAACCGAGGGGAATCGTCAGGTCAGCCGCACCCAAGACCACTACAATCTTCAGATGATTATTGCCGTTGGGTTCAAGGTGAATAACCAGCGGGCGGTACAGTTCCGCAAGTGGGCGGGGCAGATCGTGAAAGACCACACCATCCAGGGCTGGACGATGGATGTGGAACGCCTGAAAAAAGGTCATATGTTCACGGATGAATATTTTGAACGTCAGTTACAGCAGATTCGTGAAATCCGTCTGTCGGAGCGCAAATTTTATCAGAAGGTAACGGATTTGTACGCTATGGCGTTTGATTATGACAAAAACGCAAAAACCACCCGTCTGTTTTTCCAGACGGTTCAGAATAAGATGCACTTTGCTGTCCACCGCCACACTGCGGCGGAACTGATCGTGGAACGTGCTGACGCAAATAAGGAGCACATGGGGCTGACTACATGGGAGAACGCCCCGGACGGAAAAATTCTGAAAGCCGATGTGACGATTGCCAAAAACTATCTGAGCAAAGAAGAAATGAACTATCTGGAGCGCATTGTGTCGCTTTATCTGGATTATGCAGAGCTGCAGGCAGAGCGCAAAATTCCCATGAGCATGGAAGATTGGGCGAAGCGGCTGGACGGTTTCCTGGAATTTAACGGAAATGAATTGCTGACCGGTCCCGGCAAAATCAGTGCAGAACAGGCGAAACTCCATGCGGAAACGGAATATGAAAAGTACCGTGTTATTCAGGACCGCTTGTATGAGAGTGATTTTGACCGTTTCCTTATGCTGGAACAGGAGGTGAACCGCAAGGATGAAGTTTAATTTTAAGATACAGCAATATCAGACGGACGCTGTCGAGGCTGTTGTTAAGGTGTTTCAGGGACAGGGATACCACGACAGGATCAGCTACATTCGGGATATGGGCAAAAGACAAGCGAATCAGCAGATGCGGTTAAATATCGAGATGGATCAGCAATACTCCTGGGATACGGGTGAGGAGCGTCAGCTGAACATCTATGACTTAGATGACGATGATACCGGCTATAAAAACGAAGTGGTAGAACTGACGGACGATCAGCTGCTGATGAATATTCAGAAGATACAGAGCCAGAACAACATCAAACAGTCTCCAAATCTTGTGAAAGACTTAGGCAGGTGCAGCCTTGATATTGAAATGGAGACAGGTACCGGTAAGACCTATGTTTATATCAAGACGATGTTTGAGCTGAATAAAAAATACGGCTGGAGTAAGTTCATTGTTGTTGTTCCGTCCATTGCTATTCGAGAGGGCGTGAAAAAGACCTTTGAAATCACCGCCGACCACTTCATGGAATATTACGGGAAGAAAGCTCGTTTCTTCATCTACAATAGCTCAAACCTGAATCAGCTGGATAACTTTTCATCCAGCTCCGGTATCAATGTAATGATTATCAATACGCAGGCGTTTGCTTCTTCTCTGAAAGAGGACGGCAGGAGTAAGGAAGCCCGTATTATTCATTCCAAGCGTGATGAGTTTGGTTCCCGCCGACCAATCGATGTTATCAAGGCGAACAGACCCATTATCATTTTGGACGAACCGCAGAAGATGGGCGGCGCTGTTACCCAGAAGGCATTGAAGAATTTCAATCCTCTGTTTACGCTGAATTATTCTGCAACTCATGCCATTAAGCATAATACGGTTTATGTTCTGGATGCTCTGGATGCGTTCAACAAGCGTTTGGTTAAGAAGATTGAGGTGAAGGGCTTTGAAGTGAAGAACTTCCGGGGCACGGATAGTTATATGTTCCTGGAGCAGATCGTTCTCTCTTCCAAGAAACCGCCGATGGCTCGTATTGAGCTGGAAATCGGTTATAATAAGTCCATTAACCGTGAAACCCGTGTTTTGGGCGTTGATGATAATCTTTATTATGTATCTCAGGGAATGGAGCAGTACAAGGGATATACAATCTCTGACATTGATCCTTTCCGTGGCACAGTGACCTTTACCAATGGCGAAGTAATCAAAACCGGTGAAGTTTCCGGCGATGTGTCTGAGTCTGATATGCGCAGGATTCAGATTCGTGAAACTATCCTTTCTCACTTCGAGAAGGAAGAAAAGTTGTTTAATATGGGAATCAAGACCCTTTCTCTTTTCTTCATTGACGAGGTTTCCAAGTATCGTCAGTACGATGCAGATGGCAACGAAGTCCTGGGTGAATATGGGAGGATATTCGAGGAGGAATACCTGAATGTACTCAACGACTATATTACTGTTTTCGATACTCCTTACCAGAAATATTTGAAATCTATGTGCAGTAATGTGAGTGCGGTTCACAAAGGATATTTCAGTATTGACAAAAAGACCGGAAGAAGTATCGACAGCCAGCTGAAGCGTGGCAGCGAGTTTTCTGACGATATTTCCGCTTACGATCTGATTTTGAAGAACAAAGAACGTCTGCTGTCTTTTGACGAGCCGACACGCTTTATCTTTTCTCACTCTGCTTTGCGAGAGGGGTGGGATAACCCGAATGTATTTCAGATTTGTACGCTGAAGCATTCTGACAGTCAGACAGCGAAACGCCAGGAAGTGGGGCGTGGTCTGCGCCTTTGTGTAAATCAGCATGGTACCCGAATGGATGCCGAAAGCTGCGGTGACAGTGTTCATGACATCAATATGCTTACGGTTATCGCAAGCGAAAGCTATAAGGGCTTCGTGGCTGATCTTCAGAGCGACATTAAGACTGTTCTGTACGACAGACCGACGACTGCCAACAGCAAATACTTCCAGGGCAAATATATTAAGGTGGATGGAACGCCTACTCTTATTGACAGCAATACTGCCGATGCCATTGAGTTCTATCTTATCAGCAATGGCTATGTCGATATGAAGCGGAAAGTTACAGATAAGTACCGTACTGATGTGAAGATGGGAACCGTTGCTCCGCTTCCTGAAGAAATTCAATCTATGGCAGAGGGGATCCATACCCTGATCCAGTCTGTCTATGATGATAGTGTTCTCAATGACATGTTCTCTGATGGTCATGAGACGAAGGTTAAAGAGAATCCGCTGAATGAGAATTTTGCAAAGGCTGAGTTTCAGGCACTATGGAAGCAGATCAATCACAAATATGCTTATACCGTTGAGTTTGACAGCAATGAACTTATTCGTAAGTCGATTGCGCATATCAACGAAAAATTATTTGTTTCAGAACTTCAATATACAACAACGATTGGCAGACAAAAGTCTCAAATGAATGAATATGAGATAAGCCGTGGAGATTCGTTTGTAAGGGAAAGCTCTGGTACTTATACATTAACTCACGCTCAGACAAGCCAGATAAAATACGATTTAATTGGTAAAGTTGCTGAGGGAACTGTTCTGACCCGCAAAACAGCAGCGGCTATTTTGAAAGGTTTAAGAGCGGATAAGCTTTATATGTTCAAAAACAATCCGGAAGAGTTTATCTCTAAGGTCATTAAACTGATTAAAGAACAAAAAGCAACTATGATTGTTGAACACATTTCCTACAATCAAATTGAAGGCGGCTATGATAGTGCTATCTTTACCGCAGAAAAGAGCGTACAGAGCTTTGATAAAGCCTTTCGTGCGAATAAAGCAATTCAGGATTATGTATTTACGGACGGTTCTGCTGAAAAGAGCATTGAGCGCCGTTTTTTAGAAGACTTGGATGCAGCGCAGGAAGTCTGCGTATACGCAAAACTGCCGAAGGGATTCCACATTCCTACCCCTGTGGGAAATTACTCACCTGACTGGGCGATAGCTTTTTATGAAGGAACTGTAAAACACATTTTCTTTGTGGCAGAAACCAAGGGTACTATGGAGAGTCTGAACCTCAGACCGATTGAGCAGGCAAAGATTTCCTGTGCTAAGAAGCTGTTCAATGAAATGTCTACAAGTAATGTGAAATATCACGATGTGGACAGCTACCAGAATTTGTTGAATGTGATGAAGTTGTTGTGACTTATAAATGTCTTAGGGGTAGAGTTGCATTTATAAAAGTTTGATTTCAGCAACGAGTAACAAAAATTTCAGCTTTGTGTGTGACTTACTCTAGGAAATATTAGAACGGGAATTTATTGACTGCGATATATAATACAAAGAAAGGATTTCCCATATTATGGGCTTAATTGGAAGGAAGGTAAAACATTATAAATTTGGAGAAGGAGCCATTACGCAACAGGATACTTCCTATGTTACTGTTAAGTTTATGACGGAGGCTGCTATTGATTTATAATTAAATTTTCTTGACAATCAACAACCGGCAGCACCAATATGAGGGAATACTGTGCCAAGCATAAAATGTAAAAAACACACCGGTGGATCCCAAAAGCGTATTGCTGGGTCTGAGAGAAAAATCAGTGGGTCTGAGCAAAGCTCAGACCCGGATCCCTTGACGCGAAATAATCATGGAAGTATGCTATTTTTTGATTTCATCGCAGTTCTACTCCTGTATTGGTATGATATTGACTCATTGCTTTTGAGTGTTTTTAATACAAAGGGCTATTTCTTCGTTTTTGTATACCACCCAGGTCTAAAATTGGTAGCCTTTCCACTACCATATATACCAGTGATGCCATACTGTTGTATAGCCTGATTAACTGTTTCCTCAAGAAGTTCCTTTTCACCAATCACCCATAAGAATCCGCTCTTATTTCTAAGGTCAATAACTTCAAATCCGGAACGTTTGAAAAATTCGCTAACGGGTATGCTTGCATTATCGGAAGAGGCTTTGCTCCTTTTAGTCCTTTTTACGTGTTTTGTCATTCCACTGGACGACTTTTCCGGAATGTCTGGAGGAGTATCGCTTTTTTGCTCAACCTTAACAACAGCTAATTCGGAGTCATAAACAAACAACTCATTTAATGCTCTGGTATAAGTGATATATTGTTCATTTTTGTCCATGCGTCCTGTCACTGCAAATACCGTTTCAAATTCTAATCCCTTAGCTTGTTCGACAGTCATTAAGTTCCATTTTGCTACTTGTAATTCAGCTTGAACATCAACCATGTTAGATATTCGGCTGGAAAATTTTCTGCTCAGAGTTATAATGCTCTGCGCTTCCTGTACGTTTTTAACAATAATGCAACTCAGTCCCGGATTTTGAGGCCTTGTAAAAATAGTCTGCAATTTGTCCAGTAACTCGGCAGAATCTTTAATAATATGGACTCCAGCCCCATCTGTATTGATTGCTCGCATTTGTAGATTAAATTGCCTATTGCAAAATTCTGTGATTTGTCTTGCATTTCGATAGTTTTCACGCATATCATAAATTTTAAATTTGGCAATATTTTGTATTTCGTTCCAGCTATCAATTCCTTTTGTGTTTGGGATATGCTGTTTTACATCGCCATATAAATTTAAAATGACTTTATTTGAATTTACATTTTGAATCAGTCTTAACTCAGCAGGCATTATATTTTGTGCTTCATCTATTGATATTAAGCTTTCAGGAATAGCGTTTGGTTGCCCTTGAAAAAGATATAATATTTGCAAATACAAATATGGAGAACAGTTTAGAGCTTTCAATCGACCTTTATCATCTTGTGTCTGTCCGAGCTGTTCCATAAATTTTTCATAAGTATTTTGAACCAATGATTTTCGCAGGTCAGTAAAATAGGAATTTGATTCCTTCAGTTTTGTGAGGTATTCAAAATCTAAAAGGCCATGATCATAGTATTCTAATGGTTTGATAACAGTAGCTATTGAATTGATTTTGTTTTCTATGCTTTCTGCATAATCTGAATAAGGATCTCCTATTTTCATTATTTCCGCACAAATTTTATAATATTCTTTCAGAAAAGAATCTATACTAGTAACACATGTGTACAAGTTTTGTGTGCTCATCTTTTCCCTGAGTTTATGAAATCCGGGAAATAGTTCCAATGATTTTTGAATGAATAGAGAACACTTTTCTAGCTGGTGGAAATATGCATCGTCCCAATCAACAATCAACATAGTTTCACGTAAATCATCAATCCGTTTTTGAGCCGCAACAATAACATTTTTACGATTTTGATAGGCAACACCATTTTTTTCTCTGTCTAAGGTTTTGAGCTCCTGCTCCTTTTCTTCGATCAAGTCTTGATCGCCGGATATTGCTTTTTTAATGCCACGTGTAACAGCCGTCTTTCGTAAACGAAGTAGATTGGAGAAGTCTGTCAAACCCTCATATACGTCTCGAATATAAATATGATATTGATTAAGAATTTTTTCATTTTCCGTGATAATTTCTTGAGTACCCAATATTTCCGATATAATTTTGTCATAGGGAGTACTGGAGAGTGTTCTCTGTGTTTTTAAAGTAAATAGGTTTCGGCCTGAACTATAATCAATTTTTCCGGTAATGATAGCTGCTTCAAAATAGCTTAATATGTCAGTAATGCAGTCATCAGAATATATATACTTCTCCAAATTTGAATCAATTTTTAAATAGGGATAAATTGTTCCATATTCACTGGGGCTAATTCCATACTTTTGAATTACATAATCATAATATTGCTCTAGTGTACCCATTTTCAAATCTTCAATTTCCAGATCAATTCGTAAATTATTTGCCATCTGGATGTAAGTAATAGATGGGGTAATAATGTACATATTATTACGATCCAAACCATTTGGATTATTTACCAAAACAATGGGAAGACGATGCAGCATTATCATAGACTTTCCGGAACCTGCACATCCTTGGACAATTAAATTTTCTTTGAAAGGTGTCTGAATAATTTCTCCCTGTTGTTTTTGAATAGAAAAGACAATGTTTCTGAATTCTGTTTCAGAACGACGACTCAATAACTCTTTCAGAAATTCATCGGCAATTATTTTTTCTGACTCTTCATCCGAAAGAGGATATATATGACTTACACCTGTTACCTTATCAAAGAACATGTCAATTTTTCGTTTCATTTTAAGGGTATAATGTGTATGATATAGTTGTCCTTTATACAACACTTTTTCGTTGTAATCGGTAGCAGAACTGTCTAAAATAAATCGCTGACAGATTGGATTTGTCCAGCTGACAATGAATACTTTATCTAAGTATGTATAAGTATGAAGCCCAATCTTAATCTCTTCTATAGACTCAGACGTTTCATCTGTAACATATAATTCCAGACGATGCTCATATAATTCATTTCTGGACTGTTTGGTTCTTTTTATAGCCTTTTTTAGCTCTTTTTTCTCATTTTGTGCCTGTACCAAAGAACCATATGTATCTGGTAAACATTTGTTTTTTGCTTTTTTTACTTGAAGTTCTGCTGCAGTAAGTTTTTGATTTTTCTTAAGTATAATGGAATCCATTTCTCGGATCAGCGAATTTAATATTGTTTGTTCTTCGCGGATAAGTTCTTCTTGACTATACATTTGGTTTCACCTCTGAAGTGCTTACTTTTTCAGCTGATATATCTAAAAATGCCTTGAGTAATCTGCTTGTATATTTTCCGTGAATACGAAGACAGGGAAATATCTGTGTCTCAATTAAATTTCCTTCCGAAATAAAATCTGCGGCAGATAAAGGCTCTCCATACCATACGATATTATTATCAATAATCGTAATTGGCATTGTTATATAAGGATACCTGGATACATAAGATTGAAAAGTAACCGGTACAGTAATATTATCATTAGCCCGTATAGATATATACACGCCACGTTCCGCAGCTCTTGCAATTGCTTCAGAAAAATCCGTGATTGCATTTTCATCTTCATCTATAAGTCCCGGAATATCAATAAAAACATTTTTTTTCGCATTTTCAATATCGGCCAGATATCTATCCCAGGAATCAACATCATCACGATCGCCTAAAAACAGATCCGATTCCATTTTTTCTGAGGTGCCAATTTCATCATATAGACGCTCTCCCTGAAGATGTAAATATGATTTATTCAATAAATCTTGTATTGCCTTGGTAAAGATCAATTTTTTGGAAATGTTTTTCCTTAGCAGATAATCAACATTAGCTACTAATAAAAACTTTCCCTGTGTTCTGGTAATCGCAACATTAAATAAACGGTTTGCGGTATCGTTTTTTAGTGAGGTTAGAAGTGTTCCTGGATAAGGCATTATGAAACAATCAACTGCATCATATATAATAACTGGTTTTTCGGAGCCTTGAAACTGGTGAACGGTAGCACAACTTACGCGATTATATTTTTCGTTTTGCTCTCGCAGATCTCTTAACATAGCAAGAATTAGACGAGATTGTGCACTGTAAGGGGTGATTATCCCCACTTCGTATTGATTACCCAGTAATTCTGCAATCCGAACACAAATCATCGCTGAAAGCACATTGATCCTGGAACCGTCCATAGTTTTTATACAGACAGAATAGGTATTACTTAAATCGATTATACCCATAGGTTCTTTTTCTAGTGGAATGCAATCAGCTATTTTTTGTTTATGCTCGTATATAGATTCTGCGGATAAAAGTAAATCCCTATACATATAGTGGCTTACAAATTTTGCAATTGTTGGATGCATGCGATATTGAATATTTAGCATGACAAGCCATTCATGACCATATCCGTTTTCGACTGCTGTTGAAATACCAGTATGTTCAAAGATATCTTTTGAAAGCTGGGGATTTTCCGGGGACTGCACAATGGCAGGTAATTGTTTAAAATCACCCAAACAGCAAAAATGTTCCTTTGCCATGCTGGAGGCAAACACTATTTGGGGGATATATGCCATACTTGCCTCATCAAAAACAACGGAATCAAATTTTTGCATATAAATAGCTTTATCTACAACAGCTTTTGACACTGTTGTCGCAATAAAAGCGGCATTTTGGATTAAAAGCTTTTCTTCATCTAAAAGTTTGCTGCGTATTTGATTGATTTTTCGGGTCAATTCTGCACGCCGAATATCCTTTTTCTTTAACTTGTTTTTTTCTTCTATGAGAGTTTTATATTCTTTTTCTAAAGTCGGATTTTTATGAAGAACGTAGGCATAAGATGTTAACGTTCTGCTTTCCAGCAATTCGGGGAGACGTGGATAGCCGTATCGGATTATGCGCCCCTCTTCAAATTCTAAGCTATTAGCAACTTTTAATAATGCTCCATCCACGGATACATTACTGTATGAAAGCATCAGAACACGTTTCCCCTTAAGGATATATTCAGATACTATTTTCGCCAAAGTTGTTGTTTTGCCTGTTCCAGGTGGTCCCCATATAAATGTTATGTCTTGACCAGTAGCCTTCCTTAAAGCTGCATTCTGCCCAAACTGCAGCGCTTGTCTTTGGTCTATACACGAATGCCCTGAACATGCAATTCTATAAGCGATCTTGTTTTTCTGAGGATCAATGTCTGCAATTCTTTCTATTAATGCCTCCATCAGTTGCCAGGGTGTTAATGCTCCCCTGAGCTGTCATGATCTCGCTCTGTCATACTGACATGAGATTGACGAGATAGCTGTCATGGGATGC